>ENA-UOVV01000088-UOVV01000088.1-compost-metagenome-genome-assembly--contig:-NODE-88-length-139943-cov-7.461047_pt1 | contig 139943 bp, 130 predicted proteins | sample MGYA00238155_ERZ761577 | MGnify/ENA primary metagenome ERZ761577 (study PRJEB28898, sample SAMN06268775) | compost metagenome | isolation source: Emeryville, CA | place: USA:Emeryville, CA | collected...
TCATGGCCCTCCTCACCGGATGGATCGCCTCCATCGTCTTCCGAAGAGATTGAGGCCTCGCTGCCATCAGGCTTATGGCGAGCGCGGATATATTCTGAAGGAAGTTACTCGGGAAGGCGCGAGTTCGTCGCCCGTTTCGTATGCGTCACCGCGTGGTGAAATAGAAATCCTCACTGCCTGACAGGGAGCCATAGCTGTAAGGCTGCTGCTTCTTGTTCGTCGCGGCCAATACGTCGTCGCGCACGAGATCGAACAGGCGCCGGACTTCGAGATTCGGTATCCTGAGACGCCGCAGCAGTGCGGTCGCGAATGGACTGTTGTCGCCATCGCCATCGAGCGCCAGTTCACCATGCTTCGCGGAATAGACGATCAGTGTGCCGGCATCGGGCTCGGTGCGTGCAAGGCCCCGTGTGATCGAGCGGGTGGCGATGGTGCGCTTCATCTGATCGATGAATGGATTATTGCGGCAGGCATCCAGGATCAGCAGCCGCAGGCGGCGTGCCGATTCCGCGGCGCTCAGGACCTTGCCCATATCGACGGATTCAAGATCGATGTCGCGATCGACGCGCAAGCGAGCATCCACCGGGATCAGATAGTTCGTGCCTTTGTACTCGATGCCGTGGCCGGAATAATACACCACGGCCCAGTCGGCATTGTCGGCAAGCCGCGCGAAGTCACTCAAGGCGACCACAAGATCTTCGCGCTTGAGGTCGAGCTTCAGTGTCACTGACTGGAAGCCTTCATCGGTCAGCTCCTGCGCCAGCGCCCGTGCGTCATTCGCCGCGTTGGGCAGCACCGGCACATGGTCGTAGTTGCTATTGCCGATCACCAGCGCAACACGGCGGCCGCCGCTCACGACCACCCGGTCGTCCTTCTGCGGCAGCGCGGCAACGGTGGGTGGCGTCGCGGGCCTCGAGACGATGGCCGGTGCCGGGGCAACCGCCGGCGTCAGCGGCTTGGAGGCTTCTCTGCTTTCGTGTTCTTTCGGTTTGGCGGGACGGGTGGTTACGCGCGTCGGCTTGTTGCTCGGAGTTGTGGCCATCGCGGGCATGCCGCCTCTCAAACGGCCGGCCCGCGACATGACGCAACGCCGCACAGCCGGTGACGCCTGCATACGACAGCCTTCGAGTGAGGCGCCCGGGGTCCGCAGACACCGCCCGACGATCAGCCGGCCGATACTGGCGCGGCACGCTTCGACCAATGCCTGGTGAGATTGCGCCCATGTCGGCGTATTCACGATGAGCAGGGATGAGAGCAGCACCGTCAAGGAGACAGCCAAACGCCCGAAGGCGCGACAGCGAGCTGCCGCGTCTCCGGAGGGGCGAGATGAGCGTATTGCGGAATCGATGAAGGAAAACATCCTTAACCAGAACGAATGCGGACGACCATGATCTTAAGCAGGCAATGATCGAAGTATATTCCAAAGCTGCCCGCATTAAAACCAGTTGTGCGTCAACCTTCGCAGTTCGGAGCCCGCTCGGCGGTAATCATAAGAACCGGTCCGCGAGCGGCGTGCTTCGTGATGCCGCGGTGCTTTCGCTTGCGACGCCACCGCCGACCTGGCGAGAAAGTCGAAGCAGCCGCCCTCGACGCCGATACCCGCCACACATTTGGCGATCTCACGCTTCAGCGCCATCTCGCCGCAGACGTCCTTGTCGTTGTTCTTGCTGATCAGGCAGGAGATACCGGCCTGCGCATCCTGGGTGATCTTCTGGCCGCCGATCTGGGTCGGCACCGGAAGCAGTGCCGGTAAGCTGGCCGCGCCGGCTGCAAGCTCGGCCTGCGATGGCGCCAGGGTATTGGTGGCGGCATTGGCTGGCGTGACCATGCTGCTGACGGTTGCGCTCACCGGCTGAACAGAGAAGGATGATATCAGGCTGCGGGCTTGGACGATGGTGAGGGCGGACGTGACGACGACCAGGCCGGCGGTGATCAGAGAGAGTTTCATGGCTAGCTCCTATGTCGGGTTTGAATGACGCCAGCTCGTTGCTGACGGTTCATGTGTAGGGCGCCAGGCTTTCCGCGAATATCATCGACAATTTCCGGATTTCCCAGTAATCTTCCTGAAATTTCCGATATTTCCTAAGTGATTTCCGATGACCGACAGTGACGAGAAGCGACGTATCGGCCGCGACATCAAACGCTATCTGGCCGTCAACCGAATTTCGCGCGAGGAATTCAGCTTTCAAACCAAGCTCGGCAAAAGCACCATCGACAAGCTGATGACCGGCATCTACTCGGATGCCACGCTGCAGATCGTGCTCGAGCGCACCGGCTTCGTGCGCAACAACAGCTATGCCGCCAAGCACCTCGGCGCTTATTCGCGCGCCGCCTGGACCGGCTATCTCCAGACCTATCGCCTGCTGCTGCCGTCCATCACGACGCCGAGCCATATTGATGCGCTCTGCGTCGCGGTCGAATGGGACGACAACGTGCCGGGTATGGTGCTGGCGACGCGGTCCGGCCGCAAATTCAGCAAGCGCGAGCCGATCGGCGTCCTCTCGATCCCGCACGAGCGTTCGCCCCTGATTTATATCCATGCACCCGAAGGCCATGGCCGCACTTTCGTGCTCTCCACGATGCTGGGCGAGCCGGTCATGCGCGGCCTGCTGTTGACGGTAAGCAATCTGGTCGCGAATGCATTCATTCCGGTAGCGGTCCCGGTGTCGATGCGGCGACTTGCGGAAGACAGTCCCGATCCGGCAGACTTCGGGCATCTCGCGCCGGCGGATCCTCGGTATGCCGCCGCCATAGCCGAGTTGCGCCAGGTGGTTGAGCGGCAATACGGCCGCCTGATCGATCCGTTGCAATTCACCGAGGCAAAGGCGCGCCTATGACCGCACTGGACACCCTATGATCTGGCCTCTTGCTCTTAGCATGGCGTCCCTTGCCATCGTCTTCACCGCTACGGCGCAGTGCGAAGAAACCGACGGCACCGAACGGAGCGTGCTCGGCGGCAGCCCGCCGATCTATGTGAGCCAGCCGCAGACGCCGCAGGTCACTTCAGATTACAAGCGCTACCGAGCCATTCCCCATGACGCCGCGCCCTCGCCGGATCCATCGCGAACGGGCGTCCGCTGCGCCACGCGAGTCGGTCTGTTTGGGCCCGGCGCGCCAAGTCCGGTCAACACGACCTGCATCGGCCGCGCTCCCGATGGAAGACTGTACAGAGGGCGGGTGGTGCCGGATGGCCACGGGCGCTTCTGCGTCACGGCCACTGGCATCTTTGGTCCGGGCGCCGAGCAGCCGATCGGGATGCCCTGCCGCGGCGAAACCAAGAACGGACCCGTACAAGGGCGCATTGCAGGCGTGGATTAGGCGCGCGAGTCGTCAGACGTGGTCCCGGCCTGATCCTGATCGCGCACATGCGGATGCCGTGTCCTATGCTGATGGAGGTGGTGCGCCCAAGGAGGAGTTCGAAGCCCTTCATCAATCTCCCATCGATAAGATCGATCATTTCATACCAAAAAATATCGTTTGAAGTAATGGTCGCTCTCCCCATCCTCCCGTCCGAAATTGGGGGGATTAATGAGCGTCAGCAATTTCATCCAGCCGTCGGAGCTTCGGGCTTTTGCCGGCAACTTCGCCACAGGCGTTGCCGTCGTGACGACCCGCGGCGCGGATGGGTGATGCTGCGGGTTGACCATGAACGCGGTGACGTCACTGTCGTTGAATCGGCCGCTTCTGCTGATCTGCCTCGACAACGAATCCAGCACGTTGCGAGCGCTGGAGGAACGCAATCATTTCTATCTGCATTTTCTCGCCGCGATCAGCAGGCGATCTCGGGCGACACGTTCAACTGCGTCAAGCAGATGAAGGAGTTCGGCGTCGATCACACGATGACGCCGCTAATATACACCAATGAAGTTCGCCGCATGGGTCTCAACAGGTCTATGTCAATGGCTTTGGCGCCGGCGGTGGCAATGAGTTGCCGTTCGGCGGGTCCAAGCGCAGCGGCCATGGCCCCGAGATCGGCTTCGAGGCTCTGCGCGAGTTTACGGTGGCGAAGACCGCGATTCTCAATCACGGATAAGGTAACTTGATCCTCGCCCCCGCGATCGCCATTGGCAGGTCATGCAGCAGCTTTGATTTTTCTTCTGCAGCATGCCCATCCGAATAAAGTATGCGCTCAGCGAGCTTGCTGGCTGGCCTGTTACGGGACCACCGGACAGGTTGCGCGAGCTCACGATCTTGCCTCCGTGGATGTTCCGCTGCGCCCGTCAATGCCGTGACGCCGGGACTTGTCAGGGGCAGACAGGATGGTGCGACGGTCGCCGCCGGGTTAAAGTTGCCACCCGGCTAGCTAGCGCACGTGATTGGTTTCCATCGGCATGCTCCAGATCATTCAAAAATTCACCTGGCGCGATGGCCTGTTCTCACTGAAATCGTTTGTGGCCGCGATGCTGGCGCTCTTCATCGCTTTTCGCCTCAATCTTTCGCAACCGAGTTGGTCGATCACGACAGTTTACGTCGTCTCCCAGCCGCTGGCTGGGATGGTGCTGGCAAAGTCGCTGTACCGCGTGCTCGGCACCGTGGTCGGGGCACTGATATCGCTGGTGCTCGTCGCGCTATTTTCCAACAGCCCGGAGCTGTTCTGTCTGACGCTCGCGATCTGGATCGGCATCTGCACGTCGGTTTCGGTTTATCTGCGCGATGCGCCCCCGGCCTATGGCGGTGTGCTGGCCGGATATTCGGCGGCGATCATTGGTCTTCCGGCAGCGCTTACGCCCAACCTCGCATTTGATTTCGCGGTCGCGCGCTGCCTCGAGATTATCCTCGGCATCGCTTGCGGCACGTTGCTGCATCACTTGGTTTTTCCGCGCCGTGCCGGAGATGCGTTGCGCAAAGCGGTCCACGCGACATTGCCGAACATGGCGCGCTGGGCCGAAGATGCGCTTCGCGGGCAGGAGGCGGAGGCGAAAGGCCTTGCCGATCGGCAGAAGATCATCGGGTCAGTGGTGTCGCTCGATTCGCTTCGGGTATTCGGGGCGTTCGACACGCCCGCGATCCGCGCCATTGACCATGTGATTCGCCTGTTCGAAGGCAAACTGCTTTCGCTGCTTGCGATGCTGGTCTCGGCATATGATCGGTTGGCGCTATTGCATCGTCAGCAGCCGGAGAACGCGCGCGCGTTGCAACTGCTGGCGGAACGGACGGCTGCTCATATTGCCGCAACCACTGAGGTTGCAAATCCCCAGCAATCGCTCGAAAGGGCCGGCGAAAAGACCGCGCTGCTGACCGATATCGAAGCACGGCTGCCACCGCCGCAAGTCTTGCGAAGCGATCCCGAATCCTTCCTTCCGCGAAGTTTTCTGTTGCGCCTGCGCGATGTGCTGACGCTTTGGGACGAAGCTGTCTGGCTTCGCTCTCACATTACGGACGGCATCCATCCGCCGTCCACCTCCGCCGCGCCGTCGCTGCGCCCCTACCGCGATATCGTATTTGCAATTCTGGTCGGCGCAATCTCGACGCTGACGATCCTGGTTGCCAGCGCGCTATGGATTCTCACGGCCTGGCCAAACGGTCCGACGGCGGTGACCTACGCCGGAATCATCTGCGCTATCATGGGGGCGCGAGATGATCCCGCTGCTGCAGCGGCGAGTTTTCTCAAGATGAGTGCGGTCGGTGCGGTGATAGGCGGTATCTACCTGCTCATCGTGTTGCCGCCGCTGTCGACCTTTCCGGCGCTGGTGTTGGCTCTTGCGCCGTTCTACCTTGTCTGTGGTCTCTTTCTCAGTGCTTCGGTTCCAGCTGTGATGCCGATGATCTTCGTCGTAGGCGGCCTGACCAGTATTTCCAACGCAATGACCTACGATTTCAGCGTTTTCCTGAACGATTACCTGAGCTACGTCGTGGGCATAGGCATCGGTGGAGTGATGCTGCGCTTGCTGCGGCCACTGGGCACCGAATGGATGGTTCGGCGATTAATCCGTGGCGTGCTGCGCGATCTCGGGCGTGCCGCCGGATCGGCGATGCCCGAACCGCGCACCACATTCGAGAGCCGTATGTTCGATCGCATCAATGCGCTGCTGATGCGCCTCGATCCGATGATCGACACGCATCGCGCCATCATGCAGGGCAGCTTCGCCAGTCTGCGCGTCGGTCTCAACATTCTCGCGCTGAGGCGGGACCTGGGCACACTGCCGCCAGCTGCGGCCGCAGTCGTGAACCGTGCTCTTGCCGTCCTGGCCGAGCATTTTCAGCGGGAGGGACGCAATCGACGCGCGTCATCGCCGCTGCCCTTACTGGAGGCCGCACGGGATTCCGTGCTCGTACTCGATATCAATGCCGTATTCACGCGGATAGCGGAGTCGCTCTATGGTATCGAAACCACGTTGCGGCAGCATCCTGGCTTCTTCGGGCTGGAAACGCCGGCGCTGTCAACTCCAACGGTCGACCCGGTGATCGCATGATCAAGGAAATCAATCTGGACGGTATTTACCTTCCGCCGTTGCTTGGCTACCTCGTGGGGGCGGCGGCGCTCTGGTATCTCCTGAGATATCTGCTCGATAGGCTCGGCGTCTATCGCTTCGTCTGGCATCCGCCTTTATTCAATACCGCACTATATGTCATGCTTCTCAGTGCCTTTGTCGCGGCGACGCTTTGAGTTGAGATGTTGGCCGAATGCAGCAAGTTCGCTCGTGGATTCGTGTTTTTGTCACCGTTGTCGTTGTCATCGCAGCCGCTGTGGCCGGCTGGTACTTGTGGCGCACATATGAAGAAAGCCCCTGGACGCGCGATGGACGCGTCCGCGTCAATGTGGTCGTGGTCGCGCCGGATGTCGCCGGTGCAATCACCGACATGCGTGTGAAGGACAATCAGAGCGTCAAGCTCGGCGACGTGCTCTTCACCGTCGACCCCGCGCGCTATCGGCTTGCCCTTGAGCAGGCTGAAGCGGTACTGGCCGGCGCCAAGAGCGTGCTCGAACAGCGGCGTGAGGAGCAGCAGCGCCGCGAGCGATTGAGTTCGGTGTCGATCTCGGAGGAGGCGCTCAATCAGGCGCGCACCGCCACGTTGTCGGCACAGGCGACTTACGATCAGGCGGAGGCCGCGCTTGGCATCGCGAAACTCAACCTGGCGCGCACCGATGTGCGCTCGCCGGTCAACGGCCGCGTCACCAACCTGCTGGTGCATCAGGGAGATTACGCAACGGCGGGTCATCCGATCGTGGCGCTGGTGGACAGCGATTCGTTCTATGTCGCGGGCTATTTTGAAGAGACGAAATTGCGTCACATCGCGATCGGCGATCGCGTCTCGATTCGGCTGATGGCTTATGATGCGCCGCTCACCGGTCATGTCGAGAGTGTGGCTCGGGCCATTACCGACCGTGACAATGCGCTGGGCAACGATCTGATTGCCAATGTGAATCCCACATTCAGCTGGGTGCGCCTGGCGCAACGCATTCCGGTACGCATCGCGATTGACGATATTCCCAAGGATATCGTGCTGAGTGCCGGCATGACCGCCACCGTCGTAGTGACCGATCCGAATGATCCGAACCGCATCAAGCCGCCGGTACGCTGATCGGAGCTTCTCGCCACATTGTTCCGGCCCGAGAGAACCGCGCCTAAGCACGGGCCGTCGGTCCCACGCGACAGAGACGATCAATGGATTATTGGCAGCCGCGAGACAGCGATACCGGACCCGTCGGACTCAGTTTTCGCGCATGCCACGTCTGATCGCATCGGTCATGGGCTGTGCGAGATAGGCCATCACGGTTCGTTCGCCGGTCGCGATCAGGACGTCGGCCATCATTCCCGGCTTGAGCTTTTCGCGGATTTCCTTCGGAAATTGCGCGACCTGAACCGACACCTTGACTTCGTAGTAGGGCTGGCGGGTCGCTTCATCGCGCTGAGCGTCAGCTGCAACCGAGAGGATTTCGCCAACTGCCATCGGCGTCGATCGCGCCTTGAATGACGGAAGGCGCACTTCGGTCGGCAGCCCGACCTGCACATGGCTGATATCGAGAGCGGATATCTTTGCCGCGACGACGAGAACATCGTTGTCCGGGACAATCTCCATCAGGACATCGCCCGGCCGAATGACGGCGCCGATGGTGTGGACCTTCAGATTGACGACACGTCCGGTGCAGGGCGCGCGCATCTCCGTTCGCTGCAGAGAATCCGAGGCGACACGGAGCTTTTCGCGCGCATCGGCAAGCTGCGCGCGGGTATCGGTCAGCTTACTCGCCGACTCTTCGAAGACCTTCTGCTGAATCTGATCGATCTGCAGGCGTGCTTCATCGATGACGCGACCGAAGCGGGCGATGTCGGCTTCGTACGCACCTAGCCGCCCCTCAAGATCGGCTTCGGATCGCTGCAAGGTCGTGATCCGCGTCACCGGGATCAGCCCCTTATCGGCAAGCGGCTTCAGCTTCGCATATTCCTGCGCAACGCTTTCGAGCTGCGACCGTGTGGCTGCGCTCTGCGCAGTGTTGCCCTGGATCTGGCGCTGCGCCTGCGCAATTCGTTCCGCAAGGATGGATGCCTCGATCTTGCGCGCGGTGCGGCGCTCCTCGAATCGCCGCGTCTGGTCACCCATCGCGCGACGCGCAGAAGCATCCGAGGCCTTCTGCGTGAGTTCCGAGGGGAAGCTGATCTTGTCGCTGCCGTCGGCTTCCGCTTGCAAGCGCGCTTCCTCGGCAAGGGCGGAATACACCGCTGAACGCGCCATCTCTTCGCGCGCGCGCTCTTGGGTGGCGTCCAGGCGGAGCAAGACCTGGCCTTGTTCGACATGAGCGTCGCTCCTGACCATCAGGTCTCGGACGATGCCGCCTTCGAGATGTTGAACTGCTTTGCGATCGCTCTCGACGACAATCGATCCGGCGGCGACAACGGCCCCGTCAATCGATGCCAGCGACGCCCAGCCGCCGAACACGACGAAAGTCAGGAAGACAATTGCGGCACCCTGTCTTGCCGGCGTTTTCCAATCGCCTGGCATGTCGCTGTCTTCGCGCTTCAGGCTTCGGCTCCAGGCCGACAAGCGCTCCGCCAGCAGCCGCATTGCGCGCATGATGAGCTGTTGCGCGGCGGGCCAAATCGGAGGCGATGCATCTGCCTCTTCCTCGCGCTTGCCATGGCCCCGGAGGCGGAGCGCCGCCAAGCGTTGAAGAATGTTTCTCGTTTGCGTTCTGATCTCAGCTATCACTGCTTCATCACCGGGGCATGTCGCACGGGAGGCCGGAAGTGGATGGGGGAAGACGCTACAGATCGACGGGCGTCGGTCTTGGGCGGCATTTCGCGCGGTGGGGGCGTATTGGTCTTGCCCAGAAGGATGGGAAGAAGTTGATCGCGATCACCGACGCGCCCGACACGGCCGGCCTGCATAAAAACAATCTTGTCCACCGCGGAAAGCAGGTCCGGTCGATGATTGATAATCACCACGGTGGTGTTTCTTGCGCGAAGTCGCTGGATGGCATCCGTCAGCGCGCGGTCGCCGTCGCCGTCCAGATTGGCATTCGGTTCATCGAGCACCACGATGACCGGTCTGCCGAAGAGTGCGCGAGCCAATCCGATGCGCTGGCGCTGGCCGCCGGAAAGGCCAGCCCCGTTCTCGCCGATCACAGTGTCATAGCCTTGAGGCAGCCGCTGAATCATCGCGTGAGCCGAGGCGAGTTGTGCCGCTTCGATGACGTCTTCGTCCGAGGATCCCTCACGAAAACGGGCGATGTTGTCGCGAATTGTGCCCGGAAATAATTCGACGTCTTGAGGCAAGTAGCCAAGGTTGCTGCCGAGGCGATTCGGATCGAAATGACGCACGTCGTTGCCGTCGATGCGCACACAGCCGAGCGTGGCTGGCCATGCGGCGACCAGCGCACGTGCCAATGACGATTTGCCCGAGCCGGACGGGCCTACAATCGCAACGACTTCGCCGGCCGCAAACCGCAGCGTAACATCGGCAATTGCCGGCTGCTGCGTCCCCGGCACGATGACGGTCAGGGCTTCCACGGAGATTTCGCCGATGAGCGGGGGCAGCCGCGTGGGCCGGCCCTGTGCGGCCTGGTTTCGAAGCGCCTCATCGAGACGAGAATAGGCGGTGCGCGCCGAAACGAGCGCTTTCCACTGGGAAACGGCGGCTTCCACGGGTGCCAATGCGCGTCCCATGATCAACGAAGCGGCAAAGAGCACGCCTCCCGAGATTTCCTGGTGAATGGCCAACTCGGCGCCCACTCCCATGATCGCGACTTGAACGCTCATGCGCAGAAACTTGGAGGCGGCCAATAATGTCCCGCCGCGTTCGCTGGCTCTCGCTGTTTCGGCGAGGGCCTCGCCATGCATGGAGCCCCAGGCGGCGCGGACAGCCGGACCCATTCCAAGGCCTCGAATCGCTTCTGCATTGCGAAGCGACGATGTCATCCGGTTGAGCGCATGGAGATTCTTATAGGACGCCGCAATCAGCGGCGCCTTGGTGAGGCGTTCGTTGAGAAAGGCCAGCCCGAGAATCACCAACGCGCCGATGAGCGCGACCAGACCGATCAGCGGATGAAGCAGGAAGCACATCGCAAGAAAGATCGGGCACCACGGCGCGTCCATGAGCGACGTCATCACATTGCCGGAAAGGACGTCGCGCAAGGTATCGACGTCGCGCAACAGCTGAACATGATGCGAACTACGAGTGCGTAGCGCCTGCGCCAGCGCGGTTTCGAACGCTTCACCTGAAAGAAGGTGATCAAAGCGAATGCCGTTCTGCACCAGGATGCGGCTGCGAATGTGCTCGAGTGCAGCATAGCTAACGAAGAGCGCCAGTGCGATCAACGACAGTAGCAACAGCGTCATAGTGTTCCGACTGGTGAGCACACGATCGTAGATCTGCATCGTATAGAGCGGCGAGACGAACACCAGAAGATTGATAAAAACAGACAGGCCGCCGGCCGCTAACAGTCCGGGGCGGATCTGCCGAAAAATATCGGCCAGCATCGGCGATTTCACAGGAATAAACATAGTTGAGCCCCAAACCGTCCATTCACGGCGGAATGCGCATTTTCAGGAGAATAGGCTGCAGCAAGCGCGGAGCGCTCGTCCGGCCATGGACTCGCGGGCGGCCTCTCGGGCGAGAGGTCGTGAATCGCCAACATTCACAGCCAGCGAGAGGAGCTTTGGAAACCGCCTTCGACATGAAGGCGGTTTCCTGAGTCTCGTGGCTACATGTGCCAGGACCAGTGATGGCCGCCGTGTTCCGACCCATGAACGCCACCCGGATCGAAGCCGTAGTAGGATGGCTCGTTTCCATCGAAGACATGGCTCGATGACAGCGCGCCGCGGTCTGCGGCTGGGTCCGCAATGGAGATGCGGCTCCCGAAGTGATGTCCTGCGGAGAACGTCGGATCGCTCACCATCATATGCGAGAAATCAATCCCATGGTGATGCCCGCCTGCAGTCCATGATGGGGTGTTTTCGGCGCTCGACGCCGAAGACGGCGTGCTGGCAGGATCATTGGTGGTCGGAGCCGGTGGATCGGCGGGCGGATCAGCTGTGGTTACGGGGTCTGTTGCCGCGACCGGCGTGCTCTCACTTGCAGGTGGTGCGGTCACCGACGATTCCGCGTTCCCGCTCGCATTGTGATGGAGGAAGACGTCCTGCAATTCCTGCGAGCTTTCGAGCGATTGATCGCCATTCTGCGAGCCCCACGCGTATGCGTAGTCGAATGTCGGATTTGGCACCAGTGCCGCCCAATGATCGAGCATCTGCTGCGCTTGTTCCGCGGACGGCATCACATACTTGCCGCCCTGTTCGTTCACCCAGCCGCCGCCGCCGAACGTTTGAAACACCGGCACCATCTGGTCGCGCGGAATCCCCGAAGCTTCGGCCGCCGTGACGGTGCGATCGATCATGTTGTAGTCGACCGTCGAGCTTTCCGAGTGCACCGGATAAGGATCCAGTCCGTAAAGGTCGATATGGCTGCTCTGCGGATTGTAGGTGTTGGTGAAATCGGGATGGTCCGACGATCCCATATTCATCATGGTGATGAATGTCTTGGCGCCAGGAACGTTTGCGTGGATCCAATCCGATTCAGCGCGCAGGTCATCTGCTGAAACCTGCTTGCCCCATTGGCCTGTGGGATCCGGCTCATCAACCAGAAAGAAGCCGAAGACCTTGGGATTGCCGATGTACGGCTTTACGGCATCGATGAAATCCGAAGTGACACCGTCACTTTTGTCCAGCCAGATAAGGCCTTGTACACCGTCTGGCAAAGCGTTCAGTTGGTCGACTGACTGAACATCGGCGAGATTGAAGCCAGCTTTTGCTGGAGTGAAGTCACCTTGTGAGTTGAGATTATCCCCCGAGGCAAAGTGTAACGTTGCCATCTATTCTCCTGCCCGTTTGTAGAGATCCGAATGATGATGCCCGGCCATGTAGGTAGGCGGCCGAGGCAAAGATGGTTAATGGGACCTTTACGGCGGGAGTGTGGTTCACGTTCAGGTTGTCTGAATCGGCTGAACGCCAACTACGAGTCTAAGTGTATTCGCTTCACTTCACACGCGTCAGTGTTTTTGCGTCTCTCATCAAAGACGTACATGGATCGCTAGGAGAGCGTTGATGCGAGTTGCTGATTAGCGGCGTAATGGATCTTGTTCCTGGACTTGTTAGTACGCAGGCGTTGCCGGTGTGCAGCGTCGGCGTCCAACTGATTGACTCAAAGTCAATCTCTCGTCCTCACGTGGAGAAAACAGCAACTATTGCTGATTTCTCGTGTTAGCCCGCGAGCAGGTCAAATCCGCTTGACGGAGGCGTCCAATGATCGAAGCAAACGCAGGATCTTGGAATACGATCACCGACAATCTCGGAGACCGCGGTTACTTCGTAGCGCCAGTGAATGATCTCGTGACATGGGCGCGGTCCGGTTCTTTGATGTGGATGACGTTCGGACTGGCATGTTGTGCGATCGAGCAGATGCAAGTGTCGATGCCGCGTTACGACGTCGAGCGTTTTGGTTGCGCCCCGCGCGCATCGCCGCGGCAGTCCGATTGCATGATCGTCTCGGGAACGCTTTGTAACAAAATGGCGCCTGCGCTTCGCAAGGTCTACGACCAGATGCCGGAGCCGAGATACGTCATTTCAATGGGATCCTGCGCCAATGGCGGCGGCTATTATCACTATTCGTATTCAGTCGTTCGAGGCTGCGACCGCATCGTTCCCGTCGATGTCTATGTGCCGGGCTGCCCTCCGACGGCGGAAGCTCTCTTGTATGGCATCCTGCTGCTTCAGAAGAAGATCAGGCGAACAGGATCTATCGAGAGATAGGTATCGGGATCTTCGCGCACTGACCCGGGCATGTGTGAATCCCGAGGCCATGATGACGTCGGGAAGTCGTCTTGTCGCTGCGGGGGGGGGGGCGATGGTTGGATGTTTGTCTTGGGAACGGCCATCTTCTGCAACTCGCCGCGACAGTTAGTGCTCACGTGTTGTCGCCTGCGTTTGGCCAAACACTTCTGCCTGAGCGTCCGCCCAGTCTCATCGGCCCGAGTCTATCCTAAATTTGGGACAAAGACGCTAGGCTCAGGACCCATTAAATTTATTGCGAAAGCGATGGATGATTGATTCCATGGCGGTGTCGGGAGGCATCGCCATAGCTGATTTGTTGTTGTCGGAGGCGCAGATGCGCCGGATCGAACCGTATTTTCCGTTGTCGTACGGGATTGCGAGAGTTGACGATCGACGGGTGATCAGCGGCATCGTTTTCGTGATCAGGAATGGTCTGCGCTGGCGTGATGTGCCGCCGGGTTATGGTCCGCACAAGACGATCTATAACCGGTTCGTGCGCTGGAGTCGCCTCGGCGTCTTCAACAAGATCGTCACCGAACTGGCGCGCAAAGGTGGCAAACCATCCCGGCTGATGATTGACGGAACCCATCTGAAAGCACATCGGACCGCGGCCAGTCTTTAAAAAAAGGGCCTGTTCCCCGACGTATCGGGCGCACGAAGGGCGGCCTGAACTCGAAACTGCATGCTGTCTGTAATGGTCGGGGGCGCCCCGTCATCATGCTCCTCAGCGAAGGCCAGATGAGCGATTACAAAGGCGCAGCCTTGATGCTCGCTGCGCTGCCGCCGCGAAGCATTTGCTCGGTGACAAAGGCTATGACGCCCGTCGCGCCCTCGCCGCGCGCGGCACACGGCATGCATCCCATCGAAGTCAAACCGAAAAGCGCCGATCGAACACGATCAAGTGCTCTATCGTCAGCGGCACAAGATCGAAAATATGTTCGGAAAACTCAAGGACTGGCGGCGAATCCACACCCGCTATGACCGATGCGCGCACACGTTCATGTCCGCCATCTGCATTGGCGCTACCGTCATCTTCTGACTCTGATCAATGAGTCCTGACCCTAAGTGCTCAATAAATGGGATTAATGAGGAGAAAGTAGGCGATTTGTGTGCCTTAAGCGCTTAAGATGCCAGAATTAGCATTCTCATCCCTTGGTATAAATCCATTAAAATCAGTATGTTATTTGGTATTTCATCTCAGTCGCCCTGTGATCGTATCAAAAATTTGACAATCAGATATATCTCTGCGAACTTTCAGCATCGCAGGTTTGTGGACCCATCATGTTCAACTGTTCTTTGCTGTGCTGCGGGGACCCGCCCATCTCCTCGGATCGGAATGCCATCCGAATGCTGTCCTGTAGCTCTCGAATTGGGGCGTGAGGGGAATGCTGGGTTTCGAGCTTTCGCAACCTGCCACGCTTGCCGAAGCGTTCGACCTTCTTGCAGACGGTGATCCCAGTGTGCGCCCGATGGGCGGCGGGACGGCGCTGATGCTGATGATGAAGGCGCAGATCTTCAAGCCGGAACGTCTTGTCAGCCTGCGGAATGTCGGCGGCTGCTTCGATGGATTGCGCATCGATGCGGATCGGTCGCACGTCCGCATCGGCGGCATGGCGACATTCGCCGAGATCGAACGTTCGCCGATGGCGTTGCAGCATTTGCCGGCGGTCGTGCGCACCATGAAGACGCTGGCCAATATCCGGGTTCGCCATGTGGCCTCGGTGGGCGGCAATCTTGCCCATGCCGATCCGCATCTCGATCTTCCGCCGGTTTGGATGGCGCATGCAGCCAGCGTGCGCATCGTCAGCAAGGGCGGCGAGCGTGTAATCCCGGTCGAGGATCTGTTCGCCGGATATTACGAGACGACGCTGGAAGGCGGCGAGTTGATTGCAGAGGTGATCGTGCCGGTCCGGCCCGAATGGACGTCGACCTATGTGAAGGTCACGACGCGTTCGGCCCATGACTGGCCTGCGCTGGGAATTGCGGTCTCTGCCAATCTCCAAGAACAGCGTGTCAATGACCTTCGCCTCGTCCTCAGTGCGGCGCTCGATCGGCCGACGCGGTTAGTCGCAGCCGAGAATGAGCTGCGCGGTTCGGATCTCAACGAGATGACGTTGAAGCGCGCCGGTGAAGCCGCAGTGGCGGAAGTCGACATCCACTCCGACAGCCGCGGGTCCGCGGTCTACAAAGAGCATCTGCTGCGTGTGCACCTCGCGCGCGCGATGCGCTCGCTGGTGGGAGCGTAAAATTATGGTCGCATTGATGCCGGTCAGCAATATCGGACGCTCGGTCCCGCGTCTCGAGGGCCGCGAGAAGGTGACGGGGCGTGCCGAATACGTTCATCATCTTCGCTTGTCCGGAATGCTGTACGGCAAGATATTCCGCAGCACGCTGCCCCATGCGCTCATTAAAAACATTGATACGTCTGCCGCCAAGGCGGTGGAGGGCGTCTTCCGTGTCGTCACCATCGACGATATCCGCACGGTGATTCCGCATCCGTACTACGGGCCTGCTTTTCACGATCAGCCGGTGCTGGCGGATGGCAAGGTGCGTTTCGCGGGCGAGCCGGTGGCCGTCGTTCTGGCGTCGGACCCGCGCGTCGCCGAATACGCGGCGAGCCTGATCACTGCCGAATATGACGAGCTGCCCGCCGTTCTTGACGAGGTCGAGGCAGCGACGTCGGATATCTGCGTCCACGACGAACTGAAGCCGGCAGCGACGTTTCCGGATCTTCAGCATCTGAAAGGCCGACGTGGCACCAACGTTGCGCTGGATTATCGCCTGGTGCGCGGCAATGTCGAGGAAGCTTTTGCCGCGGCCGACCATGTGTTCGAGCACACCTTCCGCTGCCAGCAGGCCATGCATACGCCGATGGAGCCATTCGTCTCTGTCGCGGATGTTCGCGACGGGCGGATGACGCTGCATACCGCGTCACAAGGGCCGTCGTTCGTCAGGATCGAAATGGCGCGGCTGCTCGGTTGGCCGGAGAATCGCGTCCGCGTCAAGGTCCCGCATCTCGGCGGCGGTTTCGGCGGCAAACTGTACATCAAGCTCGAAGCGCTGGTGACGTCGCTGTCGCTGCTGGTGCAGCGTCCGGTGAAAATTTCGCTGACCATGGAAGAACAGTTCTTCATGGTGACGAAGCACGCGTGCACCTTTACTATCAAGAGCGGCGTCAACAACGACGGCAAGATCGTCGCACGAAAGTGCAAGATTCTCTGGAACGGGGGCGCCTATGCCGATATCGGGCCGCGCGTCACCCAGAAAGCCGGTTTCACCTCCGCTGGCCCCTACGACATCGACAACGTCGAGATCGAGTCGCTGGCCGTCTACACCAACCGGCCGCCGGCGGGCGCGCTGCGCGGCTTCGGTGCCCCGCAGGCGGCGTGGGCCTATGAGTGCCACACCGACTCGATCGCCGAGGCGCTGAACTTCGACAAAATCGAATTCCGTCGCCAGAACCTGCTGAAGGAAGGTCGGCCGCAAGCGTCCGGTACGCCGGTGCATGATGCCGCGTTCGAGAAGGCGATGGATCAGGTCGCCGACAGGCTCGATTGGCACAAGCCTTTCGACCGGGGCAACGGTCGGATTCGGCGGGGACGGGGCCTCGCGGTCGGCATCAAGGGCATCACGTCGCCGACGACGTCGGTTGCGATCGTTAATCTCTATGGGGACGGCAGTTGCGGCCTCTATATCGGCACCGTCGATATGGGGCAGGGGTCCGACACGGTGATGGCGCAAATCGTGGCCGAGGTGCTCGGTCTCGATGCGGAGGCGGTTCACGTCATTCATCCCGACACCGACGTTACGCCCTACGATATGGGCACGCTCGGATCGCGGTCAACCTTCCACATGGGAACGGCTGTCCGCCTTGCTGCGGAGGACGTGCTCCGGAAGATCGGCGATCTTGCCAAGGAGCTTGGCCTGCCGCCGAACAGCAATCTTCCGATCAGCGAGATGCTCCGGAAGAAGTACGGGATGCAAGCCGGCAACATCATCGGCACCGGTAGCTTCATTCCAGATTACAAGAAGCCCGACCCGGAAACGGGTCAGACGCCGAAAGCGACGCCGTTCTGGGGCGTGGGCGCCAACGGCGCGGAAGTCGAGATCGATACCGAGACCGGCGAGATCAAGATCGTCAAGCTCGTGAGCGTCGTCGACGCCGGCGTTGCCATCAATCCGCGCGCCGTCCGGCAGCAGGTGTCGGGCGCCGCGATCATGCAGATGGGGTTCACCATGACCGAGAACATGGTGTTCCGCGATGGACAACTCACCAACGGTTCGCTGGCAGATTACAAGATTCCGTCGCTGCTCGATATGCCCGAGCAGTTCGTCAACGAGTACGTGGAATCGCGCCAGCACTCCGGGCCGTTCGGCGCCAAGGGCACCGGCGAAAGCTCCACGATCGCGCTGTCGCCCGCCATCGGAAACGCCATCGCCGATGCGATCGGTGTTCATCTGACCGATCTGCCGCTGACCCAGGAGTCGATCTTCCGCGCGATCCAGAAGAAGAACGGCACGCCGCTGCCGGAGGACGACAATGACTGACGCCCGCACCATCCGCTTCACGCTCAACGGTGAGCCGGTCTCCGTCAGCGTCATGCCGCATGAAACGCTGATCGAGATGCTGTCGTTGCGGCTCGAATTGAAGGGCGCGCGCGAAAGCTGCGGTCAGGGCCTGTGCGGCTGCTGCACCGTCTACGTCAACGGCGAGTCGGTCTCGTCGTGCCTCTATCTGGCGCAACTGGTCGATGGCGCAAACGTCGTGACCATTGAGGGCATCAACGACGGCGCCCAACTCGATCCGGTGCAGCAAGCCTTTATCGAGGTCAGCGCATTTCAGTGCGGTTTCTGCACGCCCGGCTTCATCATGATGGCACGCGAATTGCTCGACGTTCATCCGAACCCGACCGACGACGAGATCCGTCACTACCTGATCGGCAATCTCTGTCGCTGTTCGGCTTATCCGGAAATCGTCGAGGCCGTGAAACTCGCGGCGCGGCGTCGCGCGGCGGGAACCGCACCGGTCCTTGCTCAGGAGCTGTCGGCATGACCGCGGCCATTGCTGAAGTCTCCGGCGTTGCATCGAAAAAGCCCATTCTCCGCGTATCCAATCTCGCCGCAGGCTATGGCGACGTGCAGGTGCTGTGGGGCGTTGATCTCGTGGTACCCGAGGGCGAGATCGTATCCATCGTCGGTCCGAACGGCACAGGCAAGACCACGCTCCTGCTTGCCATCTCCGGAATGGTCCGTGCGCGCAGCGGCAGCATCCAGTTCGATGGCGAGGACATCACCAACCAGGGTGCAGATCGCATTGTCAGCAAGCGACTGATTCACGTTCCGGAAGGGCGCCGGTTGTTTCCGACCCTGAGCGTGCGGGACAATCTCATGCTCGGTGCCTACGCACGCACCGAAAGCGCCGCGGAGGTCGCACGCGATCTCGATCTGGTTTTTACCATTTTTCCGATCCTGGCGGAGCGCGCCAACCAGGGCGCGACGACGATGTCCGGCGGCCAGCAACAGATGTGCGCGATCGGACGGGGCATCATGGCCAGGCCGAAACTTCTCCTGATCGATGAATTGTCGCTCGGGCTCGCGCCGAAAGCAGTGGAATTGCTCGCGGAAAGTCTGATCGAAATCAATAAGCAGTCCATTTCGATTCTGTTGGTCGAACAGGACGTGATGACAGCGTTCGAACTTGCCAGCATCGGTTATGTGCTGGAGTCCGGCCGGGTCCGCATGCATGGCGAAACCCGCGTGTTGAGCCAGGACCCGTCTGTTCAAGCCGCGTATATGGGCCTCTAGCGATGGATGCGCTTACGGTTCCAAACGGCAAGAAGGGGATCGGCGGTTCGATCCTGCGCAACGAGGATGAGCGCCTGCTCTCCGGGCGCAGCTCCTTTATTGCCGATATCAGCCAGCCGGGGATGTGGGAGATTGCCTTCCTGCGCAGCCCGGTGGCGCATGCCAACATTCTGAGCGTGACCAAGCCGGAAGGTTTCGAGCAACGCGTCTTCCTGCTGTCGGACCTTGGCGACATTCGCTCGATTCAGGCGGACTCGCAGGCCAAGGGTTTTCGGCGTTCCGATTATCCGGCGCTCGCCAACGATCGGGTGCGCTTTGTCGGTGAACCGATCGCGATCTGCCTCGGACGCACGCGTGCCGAAGCAGAAGACCTCGCGCAGGCAGTGTTCGTGGAGTTCGAGGAACTGCCCGCCGTTAGCGATCTGGCGCAATGCCGCGATCCCGCCTATCCGCCGATCCACCCCGGCTGGAGCGACAATCTGTTCCTTGAGACAAGCATTGACGTCGGTGACGTCGATACCGCGCGCGCCAAGGCCGCTGTGTCTCTCACTCGCCGGTATCGCATGAACCGGCAGGCCATTGTCTCGCTCGAAGGCCGCGGGGTGATGAGTTATATCGACGAGCGGACCGGCGAACTCGTCGTCTATTCCTCCACGCAGTTTCCGCATGTGATCCGCACGGCGCTGGCGCACTGCTTGAACATGCAGGAACGCGAACTACGCGTCGTCGCTCCCGAGGTCGGCGGCAGTTTTGGCGTGAAGAACAATCTCAATCCGGAAGAGATCGCGATTGCCGCGCTAGCGAAAAAAATCCGCAAGCCGATCCGCTGGATCGAGGATCGCCGCGAGCATCTGATCGCGTCTCCGCATGCGCGCGAGCATCGCTACGAAGTCACGGTTCACGCCGACAAGGATGGGCTAATCCTGGGGCTGGAAGCGTCGATCGACGTCGATGCCGGCGCTTATTCCGTATGGCCGTGGACGTCGCCGATGGAATCCGGAATGGCGATCGGCTTTCTTCCGGGCACCTACACCATCTCGAACTATCGCGCGACGGCGCGGACCTGCGCCAGCAACAAGTCGCCGATGGGTCCGTATCGCGGCGTCGGGCGGCCGGGCGCATGCTTCGCGATCGAGCGGACCATCGAGGAACTGGCGGCGCATCTCGGCCTCGATCCGGTCGAGGTGCGGCTGCGCAATTACGTTCGGCCCGATCAGTTTCCTTGGAAGTCGGCCGGCGGCAAGACCTATGACAATGGCAACTACGCCGAGAGCGCCATCGCCGCGCGCGATCTGATCAAACCGGAGCGGCTGGCCGAACTGAGGCAGCGCTACGCGGACAGCGATTACCTGATCGGCCTCGGTTACGCGACCTATCTCGAACAGACAGCGCACGGCACGGCGGAGTGGGTTCAGCGCGGCCTGCCGGTCGTGTTCGGCTACGAACAGGCCGCGTTGCAGATGACGCCGGACGGCATGTTGATCATCGATGTACCGATCCAGAATCACGGGCAGGGGCTCGAGACTACGCTGGCGCAAGTCGCCAACGAGGAGCTTGGCATCGATCCCGCGCAGGTGGTGGTGCGCCATGGCGACACCAGCATGGCGCCCTACGGCATGGGCACCTTTGCTTCGCGCTCCATGGTGATGTCGGGCGGTGCCGTCGGCTGCGCCAGCGCGCTCTTGGCCGACAAGTTGCGAAAGATCGGCGCGCATCTGTTACAGGTACAGGAAAGCGACGTACGCCTTGACGATGGCTTCGTCATCGCCAATGCGCAGGGTGGCGCAAAGATTTCGTTGAGGGAAATCGCCGTTGCTGCGTTTCTGCGGCCGGAGCGATTGCCTGACGGTATTGATCCCGGCCTTTCGGTGGTCGCATCCTACAGAACTTCGCGCGATACCGGCGCTTGGTCCTACGGCACGCACGCCGCGATCGTGGCCGTCGATCGTGGCACCGGCTTGGTGTATATCCTCGATTATGTGATCGCGCATGATTGCGGCACCATCGTCAATCCGATGATCGTCGATGGTCAGATGATGGGTGGACTGGCCCAGGGAATCGGCACTGCGCTTTACGAAGAGATGCCATACAGCGCCGAAGGACAGCCGCTGGCGTCAACCTTCATGGACTATCTGGTGCCCGGCGCATCCGAAGTGCCGCGCGCAACTATCAAGCATCTGTCGTCGCCGTCGCCGATCACGCGCTACGGCATCAAGGGGATGGGCGAGGGCGGCGCGATCCCGCCACCCGCCTCGCTCTGTAATGCGGTGAACGACGCGCTTCGTTCGGTTGGCGCGTCGATCAACGAAACGCCGATGACGCCGGATCGTGTGCTGCGCGCTCTGCTCGACGCTCAGGCCGGGAGTGCCGCAGCATGAAACCGGGAGCGCTCGCTTACTTCAGGCCGACGACTGTGACCGAGGCGATCGGCCTACTGATCGAGGGCGGCATGGATGCCAAGGTGATCGCCGGCGGTCAGTCGCTGGTGCCGATGCTGAACCTGCGCATGGTGGCGGCCGAGCGGCTGGTCGATGTCGGCGGCATTGCCGAGATGAAGCGATGGTCGGCGGATGATCGCGAGGTCTGGATTGGCGCTTGCGTCACGCACGATCAGATCCAGGTTGGCGAGGTTGCCGATCCGTCCAACGGACTGATGCCGAAGGTCGCATCGAAGATCGCTTATCAGGCCGTGCGCAATCGCGGCACCATCGGCGGCAGTCTCTCGCTGGCGGATCCCGCGGCGGATTGGTTGACCACCACGGCGGCGCTCGGCGCGACCATCGAGTGGGAAGGTCCCGACGGCAAGAAAAGCTGCCCTGCGGAGGAATTCGTCTTCGCGGCCTATACGACCCAGCTCGATATCTCCGATGTGCTCACCGGCGTCCGTATTCCGCGACTACCGCCGGATGCGACATGGGGAACATACAAGCTGTGTCGCAAGGCGGGGGAGTTCGCCCATGCGATGGCGATGGTGATTTCCGCCGGCGCGCGGTCGCGGGCGTTCCTCGGTGCAACCGACGGTGCGCCGATCCGTTTGATGCAGACTGAAAAACTGGTCGCGGATTTTCGAAACTGGGAGAGCGGCCACGCCGCGCTGATTTCGCAGGCCTTGGAGGCCGATATCGCCGATAGCGGCCGCGAATTCACCGACATCCAATTGTGGCAATCGCGAACCTGCCTGCTGCGCTCCGTGCAGCTGAGTCTCGGTTTCGAGCCGGTCAAACCGGAGGGCGTGTGATGCAGATCATCAAACTGCGTGTCAACGGCGAAGAGATCGAGACGGAGATCGATCCGCGTACGACGCTCGCCGACTTCCTGCGCCAGCACGCCGACACCCGCTCGATCCATCTGGGTTGCGAGCACGGCGTTTGCGGCGGCTGCACCATCGTCATCAATGGCAAGATGGCGCGATCGTGTATCGCACTGACCGCAGCGATGGATGGCGTCGATATCTGGACGCTGGAAGGCCTGAAAGATGATCCCGCGATCGTCCAGCTCCGGCAGAGTTTTCACGAGTGCCACGGCCTGCAGTGCGGATACTGCACGCCCGGCATGCTGATTACGGCGCGCGACATTATCGCCCGTTACGGTGAGCCGGAAGAAAAGCTCCTGCGCGAGATGCTGGCCGGAAACATCTGCCGTTGCACGGGCTATGCGGGCATCGTTAGGGCGATTCAGCACGCCGCCGCGCAGCTTGCGCGACCGGACTAAAGGTCCGGCTGGGGGAGGCGTCGGCTGCAGGCATATAGCGGGCAGTCCAGCATTGAGAGAGGGGAAACACCGTGAGAACTACGACGTCGATCATAGCTGCACTTTCGTTCGCGGCGCTCAGCGCCGCACCCGTTCTGGCCCAAGAAACCATCAAGCTCGGCGCGCCGCTCGCGCTCACGGGCCCGCTCGCGGACGCCGGTGCGAAATCGAAGCAAGGGTACGACATCTGCGTCTCCGCCGTGAACGACAAGGGCGGCGTCGATGTCGGCGGCAAGAAGATGAAGCTCGAGTTGGTCGAATACGACTATCAAAGCGAAACCAATCGTGCCGTCCAGATCGTGCAGCGCTTGGTCAACGTCGACAAAGTGCCGTTCCTGCTGTCACCCTATGGTTCCGGCGACACCAAGGCGACGGCGGTCGTGGCTGAGCGCTACGGCGTGCCGATGATTGCGGCAGCGGCGGCGACGAAAAGCGTCTTCGACCAGAAATTCCAGAATCTGTTCGGCGTGCTGTTTCCGAACGACATGATCACCGACGCAGAAGTGGCCTACTACAAGAAGCATGTGCCATCTGTGAAACGAGTGGCGGTGCTGGCGCTGAACAGCCTGTTCCCGAAAGCGATCGCCGGCGAATTGGTGAAGTCGGCGACCGGCGCGGATCTCGAGGTTGTCTTCAACACCACCTACTCGCCGGATACCTCCGACTTCTCCAACGTGCTGACCCAGATCAAGGGACTTAATCCGGACTGGATCTATGCGACGGGTTATACTCAGGACCTGATCCTGATCCGTCGCCAGATGGCCGACCTCGGCCTCGACGTGAAGGTGCTCACGATGACGGCAGGACCGTCCTATCCGGAGTTCAAGGAGAACGTGAAGGGCCTAGCCGAGAACGTGACCACGAACTCGTGGTGGCACCAGAACGCGAATTACAGCGACAGTTATCTGTTCGGTTCGTCGCTGAAGTACAACGAGGCCTTCAACGCCAAGTTCAAGCGCGACGCGACCTATCTGGAAGCCGCGGCGACCGCAGCGTGCCAGACGCTAGCGATGGCGATCGAAGAAGCCAAGTCGACCTCGGCCGATGCTGTCCGCAAGGTCCTGCACGAGAAGACGTTCAATACGTTCTACGGCCCGATCCACTACGGCAAGCTGGGCCAGAACGAAGTGAACGCGGCTCTGGTGATGCAGATCCAGAACGACAAGCTTCTCGTCCTTGCGCCGGAAAATCTGAAGCAGGGCGACCTGCAGATCGGCGTGCCGAAGAAGTAACTCCCTCAACTCGAGAACCGACGCGAGCATCATGATAAGTCAATATATTGTCAACGGGCTTCTGACCGGCGGTCTCTATGCCTGCCTCGCGGTCGGATTCTCTCTGGTCTGGGGCGTGTTGAACGTCGTCAACATGCTGCACGGCTCCATGGTCGTGCTGGGGGCGTACTTCTGCCTCTATGGCGTGCAGCAACTGGGGCTTCCGCTTTATGCGGTGGCTCCGGTCGCTTGCCTCATCCTGTTCGTGTTCGGCTACGCCATCCAGCGTGGCCTGCTCAATCGGGTGATCACGCAACCGATCCTGATCACGCTGACGTTGACGTTCGGCCTCGATCTGATCGTCAATAATCTCGTCATCCACATCTTCAGCGCGACGCCGCAGTCGCTGGTGACGAACTTCGGAACCATCGAGTTCGCCGGCGTTCGGGTACCGGTGGTGCGGGTCGGCGGCATGCTGGTCGCTGTGATCCTCACGCTGGTGCTCTACTGGTTGCTTCGGCATTCGAAGATCGGCCGCGCCATCATCGCCGTGCGCATGGACCGCCATGCGGCGGCCCTGATGGGCATCCGCATTCCGCACATCTACGCGCTGACGTTCGGCATCGGTGCGTTCATGGCGGGGGCGGCCGGATGCGCGATGGCGCTGATCTATCCTGTGACGCCGATGATGTCCGGCGTGTTCCTCGGAAAGGCGTTCGTCATCTGTGTGCTGGGGGGCCTCGGCAGCGTGCCCGGCGCGATCATCGGTGGTCTGGTGCTTGGTGTGGCCGAAGGCCTCGGCACGCTGACGCTCGGCCAGCAATGGGCGACGTCGGTCGGCTTCATCATGATGATGGCCGTGATCGTGTTGTTTCCCACCGGCATTATGGGAAAGAAGGGCTACGAATGATTATCGACCGGGCTTTTGCGCTCAAGATCGCCTTCGGCGTCCTGCTGTTCGCGTGCGGGGCGGTGCTGTCGGCCGTTCTTGATAACTATTACCTCCAGGTCGGAACGACGCTGGCGATGCTGTGCTCGCTGTGCTGGGCATGGAATATCGTCGGCGGCTATATGGGATACCCGGCCCTGTGTATGATCTCGTTTTTCGGCATCGGTGCTTATGTCGGCGGCATCGCGCAGGCGGCAGGCCTTCCGGAGACGCTCGCATGGTTTGTCGCGGCCGGCGTCGGATTGCTGTTCGCGGTGCTGCTGGGCGTGCCGTTGCTCCGGCTAAAGGGGCACTACTTCGCGGTCGGAACCATCGCGAGCGTCGAGGTGCTTCGCGAGGTCGCCAACAACTGGGAGCAACTGACCGGCGGGGCGATCGGATTGAACCTTCCGATCCATGCAGGTTCGCCTGATGAAGTCGGCAGGTTTTTCTATCTCGCCATGTTGGGGCTTGCTTTCCTGGCCTTTCTGATCACAGCGGTGGTGGACCGAACCAAATTCGGTTTCGGTCTGCGCTGCATTCGTCAGAACGAGCAGGCGGCTTCGATGGTCGGCATCGACGTCTTCAAGTACAAGGTGGGCGCATTCGTGCTCACCGGCGTTCTGGGGGCGGCAACCGGCGCCATCTATGCGTCGATGGTAGCGTTCATCGAGCCGAAGGATGCATTCAACCTGATCATGACCATCGAGATCCCGGTGATGGTGATGCTGGGCGGCATGGGAACGATCTTCGGCCCGTTGATCGGAGGGGTATCCTACGTGATCCTCAAGGAGTTCGTCTGGGCCTACTTCATCAACTGGCACAGCGGAATCCTGGGCCTCATCGTGGTCACCGTCATCTATTTCCTGCCGGTCGGCGTGCTCGGTCTGACGTGGCGCGACATCTTCAAGAAGCTCGGAGCGTCGAAGTCGATAAGACCCGCAACGTCCGACATCGCGAGGTCAACATCATGACGAAAGCGACGACGCCCGTTCTCGAGTTGAAATCGGTCTCGCGGTTGTTCGAAGGCATTCGCGCCGTCGACAATGTCAGCCTCAAACTGTACGCCGGCGAAATCGTCGGACTGATCGGTCCGAACGGCGCGGGCAAGACCACGCTGGTGAACCTGATCTCCGGCTTCCTGTCGGTCAGTAGCGGCGATGTCATCTTCGATGGTGAAAGCATCACTCGCAAGAAGCCGCATGTGATAGCGCAGAGCGGAATTGCACGGACATTTCAGATCGTGCAGCCGTTCGCCCGGATGACCGTGCTTGACAACGTGATGGCGGGTGCGATCTATGCCGGCCATCGCGGGATGGTGCAGGCACGCGACAAGGCGATCGAATGCCTCGAATTCACCAAGCTGGCTCATCTCAAGGATATGCCGGCGTCGGAACTGGCGCTGGCCAATCGCAAGCGGCTGGAGCTCGCCAAGAGTCTGGCGATGAATCCGCGCTTGCTGATGCTCGATGAGGTCAATGCCGGCTTGAACTCATCCGAGATCGACGAAGCAATCCAGATGATCCGGTCGATCGCGGCCACGGGGATCACCATCGTCGTGATCGAGCATTTGATGCGCGTCGTTACCGCGCTCGCCGAGCGGACCGTGGTGCTGCACCACGGTGCGGTGGCAAGCGAAGGGCCGACCGATGAGGTGATGCGGGACCCCAAGGTGATCGAGGCCTATCTCGGCAACAAATTCGCGCAACGCTTCGCCGAAGCCTCCGGCGTTCCGGTCGCACGGCCGGCATAAGACATTTCCGAAAGACAGAAGAGACCATTGATATGGCGATGACCATGACAGGTGAGGTCACCCTGCACGCCGACCGCAATACGGTGTGGGAGAAGTTGAACGATCCGGAAGCGCTGAAGGCCGCGATTCCCGGATGCCAGGATCTTGAGAAGATCGGCGATACGGCCTTCCGCGCGACAGTAAAGCTGAAGGTCGGCCCGGTCAGCGCGACGTTCAAGGGATCGGTCGAGCTGATGGATATTGATCCGCCGAACGGCTATCGCATTGTCGGTCAGGGCGAGGGCGGGATCGCCGGCTTCGCCAAGGGCGGGGCGCGCGTGCGTCTGCACGACGTTCCGGACTCGCCGGAGAGCTGCAAGCTCGAATACGAAGTCAACGCGGAAGTCGGCGGCAAGATCGCACAGCTCGGCAGCCGCCTGATCAACGGTGTTGCCAGCAAGACGGCGGATCAGTTCTTCAACAATTTCGCTGAAGCTCTGAAATAAAGCTTTGACACCTTCGCACAAGGGCCTCTCACTATAAACGGTGAGAGGCCCCGTGTTTTTGGTTAGTGTTGTTGATACGGACGATGTCAGGAAACGATGCCGTCCGGCAACGTCGCCGCATAAGACGCGATGCCGCCGGGCGTCGTCACCCAGACGTCGGAAAATCGCGGATGATGCAGGATGTCCGAGATCGCTCTGCGGATCTGCCGCAGCCGGAACGGTTGCCCGGCGACGAAGGTGTGCATCGAGATGCCGAACACCAGCGACTGCTGATCCGACAGCGTCAGCATTTCCTCGAATTGATCGATGATCATCCGATGAAAATCGGTCGCCGGTTGCTGACGGCTCAACATCGTCGGGCTGTCGTTGATTTCGATCGGGTAGGGCACCGAGAGGATCGGCCCCGAGCGGGTCCGCATCCAGAACGGCTGATCGTCCGCCGGCCAATCCATCACGAAGGTATAGCCGGCCTCCTTCAGGATATCCGGAGTGGTCGGCGTCTCGGCGATCCACGGACCCATCCATCCGTAGGGACGTTGGCCGCAGTGCTGCGCCAGTGTTTCGGTCGCGTGACGGATCATCGCGGTTTCGGTCGGCTCGTCCATCTCGGACTGCCGCTCCGAATTGGTGTAGCCGTGCCCGATCACTTCGTCCTTGCGCAGGCGGATGCGCTCTGGAATTTGCGGCATGGTTTCGCAGACCGATGCATTGATGAGGTGAGACATCGGCAGATCGAAGTTGTCCATCATGTCGAAGATCCGCCAGATGCCGACGCGGAGGCCATAATCGCGCCAGCCGAAGTTGCGGGTGTCCGGCGGCGGGCCGAGGGTGGTCGGCGTATGGCCGAGGCCCTCGCCGAAACTGAAATTCTCGACATTCAGCGCGACGTAGAACGCGAGCTTCTTGTCGCCGGGCCACCGGAAGGCCGGGCGCTGATGGATCGGCGAGTAATCATAGCGACCATGATGTTTAAGGCGCATCCGACGATTCCTTGCTGTTGGCGGCGGAAGGGACGGGGCCGGTCAGTGAGCGTCGCCACGCTCCTTCGCGTAACGGACGAGCGCGAGAAACCGGTAGAACCCGTGAACGAACTTGCCGTAAGGCATGGTGATGAACAGCACGAACACGATGCCGATATGAAGTGCGAGAAGTATCCCCATCGCGGGTGTCGCGCGCAGCACGAGAAGCAGCAGGCCGGTCACGCTCGTCAGCAGCAACATGACGAGAAACCCGACGTCCATGCCGTAGGATCGCGCTTCGACGAGTTCGCTGTCGCGCTGGAATTTCGCCCGTAGCAGGCCGATCGGGCCGATGACGAGGCCGAGGCCACCGAGCGTGCCCAACAACACAGGCAGGTCGTACCAGGGGTAGGGCGCCTCCAGCCCCAGCAGATAGTGATAGCCGGTGGCGGTTGTCGTCGCGGCGAAGCACAGCAGGAAGCCGTAGAAAGTGAGGTGATGATAGAGGCGACGCGTGTCCGTCGGCTTGTCTTCATCGTTCATGCAGCCGACACCACCGCCGTCGAGATAGCGCAGGCTGGAGGCATCCTTGATGGCCTGCCAGAGCGAGGTCGGTTTCGTCAGCGTGCTGGCCGGCGCGCCGATGTCGCGCCAGAAATTGCGGATGCCCATGGCCATGGCGATCATCGCGTAGAGGAATGCCGCGCCGAACAGCACTGCCATCTCATTGTGCGGCATCAGCTTATAAAAAGCACCGGGGCCGACGTGGATGCCGAACAGCACGCTCGGATCGCGCACGGCGACGAAGCCGACGATGAAGGCGAATACGCTCAGGCATGTCGCGATGCTGATGACAAGCCCGTTGCGTCGGAAGGTCGGCGCGAGGAATTGCGGCCAAGCATAGGCTTCATAGGATTCGGCCCGGACCTTGGCCATCGTCGCCGGCACATTGACGTTGAACTCGTGCGGTGGCGAAAACTGGCAGTCGTAGTAGCAGGCGCTGCAGCCATGGCAAAGATTGGCAAGGTAGTTGAGATCGCCGTCGCTGAAAGCGCGGCGCATTTCCATGGCCGGAAAGACTGCGCAAATGCCTTCGCAGTAGCGGCAGGAGTTGCAGACCGTCATCAGACGATCGGCTTCTGCCAATGCGCTAGTTGCGTGCATATTTCGCCGCTCCTTGTCCTGCGGCGCGTCCGAAGACGCTGCCGATGGTCATGCCGATGCCGGCCGCGTAGCCTTGTCCCAGCACGTTTCCCGCCATTATTTCCCCGGCTGCGAACATGTTCGCGGTCGGCTTGCCGTCGCTCATGATCATCCGCGCTTCCTTGTTCACCTTGACGCCGAGATAGGTGAAGGTGATGCCGGGGCGCACCGGATAGGCATAGAACGGGCCTTGTTCGATCTTGCGCGCCCAGTGCGTCTTGGGCGGCGTCAGGCCGGCAGTGGTGCAATCGTCGTAGTTGTCCGGATCGAAGGTGCCAGGCTGAACTGCGTTGTTGAACGTAGCGACCGTGTCGGTGAGTTTGTCAGGATCGAGACCGAGTTGTCCGGCGAGCTCCGCGATGCTGCCGCCTTTGAGCGGCGGGAACAGCGACGGCATGAACAATTCCAGCGAGCGCGCATCGAAGATGATGTAGGCGATCTGGTCGGGCTGCGCCGCGACCAGCCGGCCCCAGATGGCGTAGCGTTTCGGCCAGATGTCCTCGCCCTCGTCGTAGAAACGCTTGCAGTTCTTGTTCACGACGATGCCGTAGATGACGCAATCCAGCCGCGTGATGATGCCGCCGTCGAATTTCGGCGCACGCGCGTCGATGGCGACCGCATGGCATTGCGTAACGTCGCCGATCTGCCGGATGCCGTTATCGACTAGGATGCGCAGGATGGTGCCGCGATTGTACGATGTGCCGCGTATGAGAAAATTGCCGGCAATCTCGCCCCAGCCCTGCTTGAGCCAGTCGATGTTGGCTTCGAAACCTCCGGAGGCCGCGACCAGCGCAGCGGCGCGGACTTTCGACGTACCGGTTTGCTCCTTTACGGTCGCGGAAAGGAACATGCCGTTCTCGATATCGAGTCCGACAACTTCGGCATCGTAGCGAATCTCGACGCCGAGCTCCTCGGCGGTAGCATAAAGCGCATTCAGCATGGCGCGACCGCCACCGAGGAAGAATGAATTGGTGCGCCCCAGCGATAGCGTTCCGCCCAGCGACGGCTGGAAACGCACGCCCTGATCAGTGATCCAAGTCAGCATCTCCTTGGATTGCGCGATCATGTGGCGCGCAAGTTCTTCGTCGGTGCGGCCCTGGGTGACGCGCTTCAGGTCCTCCCAGAATTCGTCTTCGGTGTAGGGGCCGCTGAGCGTTTCGGTGGCGCTGTCGTGTGCGCAGCGCATATTGCGGGTGTGCCGGGTGTTGCCGCCGCGATAGAAGCGTGGCGCCGCTTCGAGCACCAGCACGCTTGCGCCGGCGCGGCGGGCACTGATGGCCGCGCACAAGGCCGCGTTCCCGCCTCCGATCACCAGCACATCGTGGCGCTGGCCCGTGGATCTGGTTTCCTGGTGCGCGGTTCGCCTGGCAATCGCTCCGCTCTTCAAGGTTTGGCTCCCTTGGGCCTCATCGCTGCCTTCGCTGACATGGATATGTTGTTGGTTCCTTTAGACGGCTCTTGCTCGGCCTGTAAAGCAAAAATACAAAAAATGGTACATCCCGCGAAAAATGCTATTCGGGGCCCGCCTTTTGTAGGTTAATATTCCTATATACCCGAGAAGTGCCGGGAATACATAGATCATCTGCTCGCGCGGGCGCGCTGTAGGTGCGTTGCATTTTCGTGCCAGAACTGATCTTCATCGGCTAATTCTCAACTGGACGGGAAAATTTTGCTTGCCTTGTACCAAAAATGCGACGATCACTGATTTTAGAACGAAGGGATTCATGGGTCGATGACCGAGCCGGACTCGTTGCATGTTCCGAACCGTCTGACTGCAGCGGAAGCGGCAGAACTGATCTCGGCAGGGATGCTGTCGTCCTCCGCACTGGTTCAGTTCTGTCTGGACCGTATCGCAATGCGTGAGCCGATGGTCCGCGCCTGGGCCGATTTGAATCCGGCGGCCGCCATGGATCAGGCGCGCGCGCGCGATGCGGAAGCGAGCAAAGGGCCGTTGCATGGAATTCCGGTGGCGGTGAAGGACGTCATCGACGTCGCCGGAGTGCCGACCGGAATGGGATCGCCGATCTATGACGGCTACATTCCGCTCGCCGATGCTGCCTGCGTCGCGGCGCTGCGCGCTGCCGGAGCGGTGATTCTTGGCAAGACGGTCACCGCTGAGTTCGCCGGCGTTTCTCCCGGTCCGACAGCGCATCCTGCAGCGCCGGAGCGCACGCCGGGCGGTTCATCGAGCGGTTCGGCGGCCGCCGTGGCCGACCACATGGTGCCGGTTGCACTCGGGACGCAAACCGGAGGCTCGATCATTCGGCCGGCGGCATTCTGCGGTGTGGTCGGATTCAAGCCGAGCTTCGGTACGATCAATCGCGCCGGTCTGAAGCTTGCCGCCGAGAGTTTCGATACCATCGGGATAATGGCGCGCGACGTTGACGACATTGCATTGTTCTGGCGTGTGCTGGTGGGGGCCGGCGACACGTCTCTTCAGGTGCCCGAAACACCGCCGCGTCTGCTGGTGTTTCGCGGTCATCAGTGGGATCGCGCGGCGCCCGAAACCGTGTCCGCAATTGGCCGGACTGTGCGGCGCCTGCGGAACCACGGCGCACAGATCGAGGAACGGCCGGTGCCGGATGGCTTTGCCGAACTGAGCAAGGCGCGGGTCGTCATCAACGGCTACGAGCGCGCCCGTGCCCTTGCGTGGGAGCTGCAGCATCATGCCAAGCAGCTCAGCAATGCGATGCGGCGGGTCGTTACCGATGGCTGGACATATTCGTACGACAGCTATCTCACGGCGGTGAGGCTGGTGGAAGGCTGGCGCGTTCGTATGGCTGATATCATTGGTGCGCACGATGCGGTTCTGACCGCGGCCGTCAACGGCGAAGCACCCATGGGTCTTGCGTCCACCGGTGATGCATCGTTTCAGGAAATCTGGAGCCTGCTACATCTGCCCGCCATTACCCTGCCGTTGGCAAGGGGGCCGTCTGGATTGCCCGTTGGCGTGCAGTTGGTGGGAAGACGTCTCGATGACGGCCGGCTTCTTCAAGTGGCGAAGTGGGCGCTCAATCTCTGCACCCCGCCGTCTCCGTTCGAATCCACTGACACCGGGAGTTCCTGATGCAGTTTTCAAACAGCTTCAACGTGTCGTTGCCGCCAGCGGATGCGTGGCGGGTGCTGATGAACATTCCGGCCATCGCGCCTTGCATGCCGGGCGCCGAATTGACGGAAGTCGTCGATCCCGAAACCTACAAGGGTAAGGTCGCAGTTCGCATGGGACCGGTGGTTCTCGCCTTCGCCGGCGTTGCCAAGTTCGAGGAGCGGGACGATGTCGCGCATACCGCGCGAGTCAAAGCGCAGGGGACCGACTCTAAGGGGCGAGGCGGCGCGAACGCGACCGCCAGCTTCCGGCTCGAGCCGAGCGGATCCGGCAGCAAGGTTCTGATTACCACCGACCTCAACCTGTCAGGTTCGGTAGCACAGTATGGTCGCAGCACCGGAATGATTCAGACCATTGCCGCGCAGCTCATCAATCAGTTCGCGAAATCGCTCGAGAAGCAGATCGCGTCGTCCGCATCTGGCGATGCGCAGGTCGCTGATGCCGCCTCGTCGCCGCAAGGGTCCGCAGCCAAGCCAATCGGAGCGTTCTCCTTGGTCGCGGGCGCGATGTGGACCTCGGTCAAGCGCCCGTTCGGCGCCAAGAATGAAGATGAAAGAGACTCATGATCAGTCCGATGCTGACGTTATTGTCACGCCAGAAACTCGAACAATACTATGCCTCGGGATATTGGCGGGGCGACACCATCTTCTCGCTGGTCAGGCATCACGCCACCACCATCCCCGATAAAGTTGCGGTTCGCGACCGTTCACGCGAAATCACATACCGCGAACTTGCGTCGCGTGCGGAGGCACTGTCCGCCTCGTTCAAAGCCGCCGGGCTTCAGCCGGGCAACCGCGTGGCTGTCTGGCTCTCCAGCCGGATCGAGGTCGCGATTTCGCTGGTCGCCTGCTCACATGGCGGCTACGTTTGCTGTCCGTCCTTGCATCGCGACCACACCTCGCCCGAGGTGATCGAATTGATGGAGCGTATGCGAGCTGCGGCGTTCATTGGAGAGGCGGGCCACGGCGCCGATGCCCCGCGCTGCGATATTTTTGCAGATCTCGATCGGGTGCCGACGCTGAAGACGGTCTTCAAGCTGGGGCCGGTCGACGGACACGATGAATTGCCGCTGCCGTCGGCCGGCGCAGTCTCGGGCGGGACGTTCAATCCGGACCCCAACATCGTTGTCTATCTCGCCTTTACCTCCGGGACCACCGGGCGACCGAAGGGCGTGATGCATAGCGACAACACGCTACTCGCCAATGCGCGGGCCATGATCGCGGATTGGCAATTCGGCCAGCATTCGGTGATCTACACAATGAGTCCGCTCAGTCACAATCTGGGTCTCGGCTCGCTGATCATGGCGCTTGCCGCCGGCGGCGAGCTTGTCGTTCACGATCTGCGCCGTGGGGCAAGTACGCTCGATCGCATCATCGAGGTTGGTGCCACCTTCATCGTGGGGGTGCCGACGCATGCGATGGATCTGCTGACCGAGATGAAGGCGCGGAAGATGGCCTCGCCCGGGCGTGTCAGAGGATTCAGGATCTCCGGCGCCTCGGCACCTCGCGAGGTGATCGCGCAACTGATCGAGACGGGTGTGATGCCCCAAAGCGGATACGGCATGACGGAAGCCGGATCGCATCACTATACGCGGATGGACGACAGCGCCGATCGTGTCGTGCAGACATCTGGTCGCGCATGTGACGGGTATGAGGTCAAGATCTTCTCGCAAGATGATGCCAATCGCGAGGTCCCGGTTGGTGAAATCGGCCAGATCGGCGGACGTGGCGCGAGCTTGATGATCGGCTACTTCGACGACCAGCAGGCAAACGACGAGGCATTCAATGCCGATGGCTGGTTCATGACCGGCGATATCGGCCGTCTGGATCAGGACGGATACCTGCAAATCACGGGGCGGAAGAAGGACCTGATCATCCGTGGTGGTCACAACATCTACCCGGCGCGAATCGAGAACCTCGCCATGCAGCACCCCGAGATTTCGCGGGCTGCGGCACTTCCGGTACCGGACCAGCGTCTGGGCGAGAAGGTTTGCCTTGCCGTGATGTTAGAGCCCGGTTCTGCGCTGACGTCAGACGACGTTCTGGACTATCTCGATCGCTCCGGCCTGTCGCGCTACGACATGCCGGAATACTACCTGCGCCTCGATGCGATTCCCTTGACGGCCAGCGGCAAGATTCTCAAGCGCGAGATCATGTCTCAGGTTAGTGAAGGCAAGCTCGCGCCGGTGCCGGTGCGTTTTGTGCCACGCGGAAAAGCGGTGGTGGCGTGACGCCGGTGGCTCCAACTGAATCCGGTTCGGGAGATTTCGACCGCGAGGCGGCGCTTGCGCGTCTGCGTCTCGAAATGGCAGAGCTGCCGTTTCACGATTTTCTTCGGCCGCAGGCCGTCGATTTCGCGGACGATGGAACGGTCGCTGTGCTTCTGCCATTTCGGCCGGAGTTCCGTCGTCGCCGCGACAGTCCATTCATTCACGGCGGGATTATCGCGTCTCTCGCCGATCTTGCTGCGCATGCCGCCGTCGCCGTCCAGGTGCGGCGGATGGTGCCGATAATTGATCTGCGCATCGACTATCTACGCGCGGCACCGGAAGGCGACCTCATCGCAACGGGCAGGATTCTGATCGTCGACAGATCCCTCGGCCGGGCCGACGTCGAGATCACGGGCACAAGCGGGAAAATTCTGGCAGCTGCGCGAGGCAACGTTCAGCACGCGCGAAAGTGAGTGAAGGGATTTCAGCATGCGAGCAGTGGTCGTGCGTGAGTTCGGTCCACCGGAAAATCTGTCGATCGAGGAAGTTGCGGCTCCGCGTCCCGGTCCGGATGACGTTTTGATCAAGGTCGAAGCGGTGGGCGTCAACTTCGTCGATCTGCTGGTGATCGGCGGGACCTATCAATTCCTGCCCCCGCGACCGTTCACCCCGGGTAAGCTGCCCGCTGGCCGCGTTCTCGCGATCGGCGACAATGTAAAGAGGTTTGCTGTTGGCGATCGGGTGCTGACGACGGCCGAGCAGGGCGGCTATGCGGAGCAGGCCATCGCCTTGGCGGAGCACTGCTATCGCATTCCCGACAGGATGTCGTTCACCGAAGCGGCCGCGATGGCCCTGGCCTTTGATACGGCGTGGTTCGCTCTTCAGGAGCGGGGGCGGTTGCGCACCGGCGAGACCGTCCTGGTGCTGGGCGCGACGGGCGCGGTGGGGCTAGCCGCAGTTCAGTTAGCCAAGGCATTCGGTGCGCGCGTCATTGCAGGCGTCTCATCGATGCGCAAGGCCAACATCGTAAAGGAGGCTGGCGCCGACAGCGCGGTTGATATGTCGATGGAGAATCTGCGCGATGGATTGCGCGAACAGGTCCATGCGATCACCGACGGGCGCGGCGCGGATGTTGTCATTGACACGCTGGGCGATCGCTTCTTTGCCGCCGCCTTAAGGGCGACGGCATGGTCCGGGCGACTTGTCGTAGTCGGTTTTGCGGCCGGCGAGATTCCGTCGGTGAAAGTAAACTACCTGTTGGTCAAGAACATCGAGGTGAGCGGTTTGCAGGTCAGCGACTACCGCAAACGGATGCCTGCCCGCATGAGGGAATGTTTCGAGCAGATCTTTGCACTTTACGAAGACGGCGCGGTCCGGCCGCCGAATGTTTCGGTCCGGCCGCTCGATGGCTTTGCGCGAGCATTGACCGAGATCCGCGACCGTCAATCCAAGAACCGGATCGTTCTTGTACCGTAAGATCGGTTGCAACACCTTTCAGAGAAAGTTGGGCAGTTGCCAAGGTCAGCTATTCCAAAAATGGTATGGAGTTGGCATAGATAGCAGGGGGTGTCTGACGCAACTTGAGGCTGTTTTGCAGGGAAGAGCGGTCTTGATTTGCGTGAAGCTTCACAAATCTCCAGAGAATATTAGAGATCGACAGGTGCCTAATTGACCGTTCGATATCAAGAGATTGCAAACCGATTGCGCGCGTTTCGGCTCGGCTCTGGATTGAGTGCAGACGAGATTGCGAAACGCGTCGGCATTTCTCGGACCGCTCTCTATCGCTTCGAGAAGGGCGAGCTTGCCAAAATTGAGACACTCGAGAAGCTCTCGGAATTGCTTGGCGTTTCAATGCCGACCCTGCTTGGCGTCGGTATCGAGTATATGCCGTCCGCCGTCAGCTATTTCGAGCGGATGCGTCAGTTCGAGGAAACCGCCGAACATATTATTGCGCTGTCGGGGCCGATTTCATTCCTGCTGGCGTCAGACCGGTTTCTCGATCTGCTCGATACCGTACTGAAGGAGAGCCTGCCTCTGGATCTCCCCGATAGGGACAGGTTCGTGGCGCAGGTCGATCGGATCCTCGAAATTCTTCACCAACGGAAAGTCACCTATCGTCGCCGCCGGCCCGGCATTCTGAACTTGATTTCGGCGCGCGAGATTCGTCGTTTCGTGCAGAGCGGCTTTATCGGAAACCCCTCCATAACAGGCGATCTTCTGGAAGAGCGGCGCGCGCTGGCACGCGCGGAGGTGGAGCATTTCGCAAATGTCGTCGAAGAACAGGCGATCGGTGTTCAGATCGGCGTGGTGACTGAGTCGCTGCCTCACACGCATTTCCAGATTTTCCGGATGTCCGACACGAAAATGCTGACGCTAAGTCCGTTCCGCCTCGGCGAACAACCCAATATCCGGCTGGGTGTTGCGATGATCACGTCGGCGCCGGAGGCCATCAGTCTCCACGAAAAAGTCGTCAACGAGATGTGGCGTGGCGCGATCAAGGGTCTGGACGCTGCAACTCATTTGCGCAGCCTGATAGCGCTTGACGAAAAGCAAGCTCTGCCTGCTCCAGCTTTGGCCCCCGGTGAACGACGGCGGAACTCTGGCGCGGACCACATCAAGACAGACACGAAGTCGTCCAGGCAGCGGAAGGGTGGCTAAGCGGATCTTCGAGCCCGCGCCACGTAGCTCAGCCGCGGCGTTTGCATCATACTGCCGAATTTCCGAAGTCGTGTTCCACCACAAGGTTTTCGGCATTGGGATCACCGGGTGCCGTTGCCCAGGCGAGTTCGACGAGCGTCACGGTTCGTCGGCCGGCGCCGTCCAGCTGACAAACGATGAGACCCTGCTCCTCGATATAGGTCAGCAGGTGCCGTGCACGACGCAACGAATGTGAGCCATAGGCGCGTGCGATCGCGATATCGCTGGGGCAAGGCCAGCCCTCTTTCGCAGCGCGCGCGATCATCATGAACACGCCGCGCATGTCCTCCGGCAGAATCGAGGCGCGAGCCGACACGTCCTGCCATGCATCGTCTTCCACCATATCGGAGCCTAGCCCCGCGCGGGCCAGTGTCAGCATGCGGCGGAAATCGTTCAGGTCCGGCACCGCCGAGCCAAGCCCTTCTATGCGGCAGCGGACGACGAACTCCTGATAAAGGACGCCGATGGTACGGAAACCCGCGTCGGGTTCGGCCAGCACCGCGCACAGAATATGATCCAGCCGCTCACGCTGCTTCGCCAGTTCCTCGGCATCGGCCCTCTGCTCCACCGCGTCCGTGCTGCTCTCCAGGGCGGCGGATCGTGCCGTCATGAGTTGACCAAGAAGATCCGGCGAAGGCCGCCGTTGGGAGCGGACAGTTTCGGGCGGCGGGGCGGCGAGAATGACCGCGCGGGGATCGTCGAGTGGCGCCTCCGGCAGCGGCATCAGCCGCGGCGTTGCATTGCGTGGCTGGCTATCCGTTGGGCCAATGCGCAATCCGAGCGGACGGCGGGATAGCGCCGGACCCAGCGCCATGAATTGCCCGCGCTCCAGGTCGCGGAAAGCATCGGCCTGCCGCCGCTCCATGCCCAGGAGATCGGCGGCGCGGGCCATGTCGATATCCAGGAAGGTTCGGCCCATAAGGAAGTTGGATGCCTCGGCCGCGACATTCTTGGCGAGCTTTGCAAGTCGCTGGGTTGCGATCACGCCAGCCAGCCCTCGCTTGCGGCCACGGCACATCAGATTGGTCATGGCGCCGAGCGAGAGTTTGCGCGCCTCGTCCGAAACCTCTCCGGCAACAGCGGGCGCGAAGAGCTGCGCTTCATCGACCACGACCAGCATCGGGTACCAATGGTCGCGGGCCGTCTCGAAAAGTCCGCCGAGAAAGGCAGCCGCTCGCCGCATCTGATTCTCGGCATCAAGTCCTTCGAGATTGAGAACGGTGGAGACGCGATGGATGCGAACGCGCTCGCCGGCCACCTGCAAGCTCCGCTCGGTGTGATCCTCGGCGTCGATCACCAGGTGACCGAAATGGTCGGCCAACGTGACGAAGTCGCCTTCAGGATCGATGATGGTCTGCTGAACCCAGGCAGCGCTCTGTTCGAGCAGCCGGCGCAGCAGATGGGATTTGCCGGAGCCGGAATTGCCCTGCACGAGCAGACGGGTGGCGAGCAACTCTTCGAGATCCAGAGTCGCCGGCGCGCCCGCCGCTGTGTGTCCCATCTCGATTGCAACGGTCATGTCCCGACTCAAAGGCTCCTCGCCGGGACGGCTTATCAATCGGATCGGAAGCCGTCGAGGGCCCTTTGATCGGCCGCTGTTTTTGTCGGATGAATGCGGTTTGATCGGTGTCCCACATGGCGAATCGCCGCCGGCATCACGAATATCGGAGGATGGACTCTCAGCGATCTCGCTATTCGTAAATTGAAACGATCGTCCTCACGCCCCGCGCTTGCCGCCGGCAATGGGATGTCTGGATCTATGCCGTCGAATGTATTGCATTTTTCGATCGGTGAGCTGAATTGGAGTCGAGTATTCCGCAATAAAAGCTGAACGATACGAGCGGTTGATATCTGCGGTGCTGCGATGAGCTTCGACAGCAGCAGCGAATCAAGCAATAGAGCGTCGCTTCGGGTGACGATCAGGGAACGCCGACCCGCTTAATGTCCGAAATCATAACGATGGAATTTGAGAGCTGCTTATTCGTATCGGCGGAGGAGAGCAGGGAATTGTTATTGGCCGGTTGCAACAACAAGGCGTTGTTCATTCCCCAGATCGCGGCTTGCGTTCGATTCTGAACCCGGATCTTGCGCAGGATGGCCTTCACGTGAACTTTGACGGTGGCCTCGGCGATATCGATCTTTCGCGCGATTGACTTGTTGGAGTAACCCTCGATCAGACAACGCAGGATGGCCATCTCCCGCGGGGACAGTTGCGGCGTGGTTGTATCCTCGGCAGCGTTCCCTCGAGACGGCTTTTGGTCTTCGCTGCATGGAGGCGAGGCGGCCTTCGGGTGAAGATCGTTCTTGAGCGGAAGGGTGGATGGCGGAAATGCGGGAGGGAAAACGGTCTCCCCCATCATCACCAATTCGATCGATTTGACGAAGGCATCGCAAGAGAGGGCGCTGACGAAATAACCGCTTGCGCCGGCCTGCAATGCCAAGTTGGGTTCGGTGGAAACGTAGTGATCGGCGAGAATGACGATCCGTCCGTTCGGATACTGGTCTTTGATCAGCTCGATCTGGGATAGAACGAGATCGAAGTCATCGCTGGTGTGGACAACTAGAAATAGCAGTTGCTGGACGCGGACGGTGCTTGCTAGTTCATCAAGACAGGAGATCGAGGCGAGAATACGAAAGTTTTCTGCACGTAGGATTCGGGCAATGCCTTCTCTCATCAGAACGCTTTTTCCAATCAAAATAGTTCCAAAAGACTGATGCCTCCGCATTTGACCCTCCTGGTCAGTAGGCAATAAACCGCCGTTCAGCCTGCAGAACCACGCGAGCCGCCGCTCATGTATGCAGGCTGTGCTTATGCCGACACGACGGCGAGTAGCTTGGTCGTGCCGCGTCGATTTATGGACGTTTGGTCAGCGATCAACTTTTTGTGTTCGGCGTGGGGCCGAAGGATCTCCTCTCCTGTTGCCCTCCGCGTTCACCAGTGCGGAGATGGGCAGTGGTGATGGTCAACCTCAGTTTGTCTCAAGCGCAGTGCGTTCGTACTCTCTCTGAACAGGCGGTCGTCGCTTAAGTCGGATCCTCGGTTCGACTGCGTTGGTAATGCCTGGTATCGCCACTTGCGTGGTTCTCGTCCAGATTGTGGTTAGGACCTTTAACCTTCGCGTCTCGCCCGCCATATGTCGGATTGATCGAGCAACTTTGAAACGGCGTTTCGGCATCGCTCCAACGGACGACTCTGGCTGTGAGCCGACTTGCGATCTTGCTATGGAGCCCTCCTAATCTCCTGTGGATCATAATTGGAAAATTCCACTTCGGATTGCGCTATTTTGAGCGAGTTAGTCACAACCCGGTGACAAAGGGCGGCGCGTTCAGACAACAACTCCGTCGACGCAACTCACCGGTGTATTTCCGCCGTTCAGCGCGCAAACGTGACTGTGGTCCGCGCGCGAAGTAACTAAAGCGCTCGCGCCGGCTGCCGTTCCAGCCAACGCCCACCAAATGATAAATTCCGCATCGTGCACAGAACCAGCAGGAACTCTAAGCCGGCACCGCCCCGCGAGTATCGCGACCTGCTCAACCGGGCGCGTCAGTCTCTAGGGGGGCGTCCGTTCACTCCGGACCCGGTGAGGCCAAGGAGTGTTGCCTCTCCTCGCGCAACTGCGCAAGCAGCCGCCGCATCCCGTGAAGCTGATCCATGAGATGGAGGATGACGTCGATGCCCTCGTCATTGGCGCCGAAATCGGCTTTCAACTCCTGGATGAGATGCGCCCGTGCAACATCGACATCGGTGAACTGCGGTCCCGAGGCCGTCTGCTCGGGAATGACCCATTGCTGGGCTACCCAGAATTCCAGGGTCTGGCCTTCAATCCCCGCCGAGATCAGAAATTCCTGCTTGCTCATGATCATGATTTGTTGCCTTCGCGCGGATTGAACTCCTTGCCCTTGGCCCACTGAGAGACGAATGCCTCCAGTTCAGGGTCGGGCGGCCTTGGCAGCACCACTTTCAATTTCACGAACTGATCGCCGCTTCCTCCCTCGCGACGAGGTGCTCCCTTGCCCTTCAGGCGCAGCGTCGTCCCGGTATTCGATCCCTTGGGGACCGACATTGTCACCTCTCCGGTCGGCGTCGGGACGCGGATGCGTGCCCCGAGAACCGCTTCGGAGAGCGAGATTGGCAACTCCAGCGATATGTCGTCCCCCTCGCGTGTGAAGCGCCGATCAGGACGAACCTCGACTTCGATGAGCGCATCGCCGGGCCCGCCGGTGCCTGAGCCGGGCGCGCCCTTGCCCTTGAGGCGAAGAATCTGCCCATCGACCAGGCCCGGCGGAATATTGACATCGAGCGTTCCGCCGTCCGGCAAGGTTATGCGTTTATTCGCACCGGCAATTGACTCCGCGAAATCGATGGTCAGCAGAAAGTGCAGGTCCTGGCCGCGTCTGTTGGCGCGGGCTTGCTGCGTGCGCCTCAGGAATTCGGCGAATGCATCGTCGCCGTCCATGAAATCTGCGTAGCCGGAATTGGTGGTGTAGGCATGGCCGCCGTCCGAGCCGGCATAGTCTCGATAGAAATGATGTTGCGGACGCTCGGCGCCGGACGCATCGATTTCGCCCTCATCGAACCGCTTGCGCTTTGCGGCATCGCTCAGCAGATCATAGGCGGCCGAAACATTCTTGAATTTCTCTTCTGCCGCTTTGTCGCCCGGGTTGAGATCGGGATGCAGCTTCTTGGCCAGTTTGCGATAGGCTTTTTGGATTTCGTCTGCGGAAGCCGACGACGATACGCCGAGCACCTCGTAGGGATTATCTGACACTGGCACCTCCGTGGCGAACGCATCTGATCCTGCTCGGGATTGGGCGTGCATTGCAAGAGGGAGGCGGTGCTGCAGATCGAAGGGTGCCGCCATCTTGCGGCTCATGCTTGGATGAAACGCATGGGTTGCTGACGCGTTCAAGTCGAAGTCCGTCAGTGCGGCGGAATACGAACACGCCCCCAGCGAAATCGGCGCTTGCGGTTTCGGCGGCACTTTCCCATCTTATGGCGTCGAGGGCCGCCATGACAGATTTCCCGAACAAATGGATGTGGGCCGAAGCGATCGACATGCTGAGCCGTGCCGAGCGCCTGCATCGCCACTTTTTCGAACCTGGCCGGCTGCAGTCGCAGCAGACGGTATGGGAACCTCCGGCGGATATTCTTGAGACTGACGGAGAAGTGCTGGTTTTCGTGGCGCTGCCCGGGGTCGATCCGGATCAGATTACGGTCGCAATCGAAGGTGCTGATCTCGTCGTCGTGGGTGAGCGGGGAATGCCCCCGCAGCTGCGCAATGCGCGCATTCATCGCCTCGAGCTTCCCCAGGGCCGCTTCGAACGACGGCTCCGTCTGCCGCAGGGATATTACGGCAACATCCAACGCATCTCTCACTACGGATGCCTCGTGGTCTCGCTTGAGAAGAGGGGGACAAATGGCTGACGAAACGCCCATGAATTCCGCTCCGGCCGATGCTATGCGCTCCGACCTGCCCGCGCTTCCCGCCGACGCTCTGATCATCCTGCCGGTGCGCGATACCGTGCTGTTTCCAGGTACCGTGATGCCGGTCGCAATGGGGCGTCCGAAATCGATCGCCGCCGCGCAGCAGGCGGTGCGCGAACAGCGCCAGATCGGGATCGTGAAGCAACGCGACAGCGAGCAGGCCGATCCGTCGCCGATCGACATGCACCGGATCGGCACGATCGCGAATATCGTGCGTTATGTGACGGCGCCGGACGGCACGCATCATCTGGTTTGTCAGGGGGACCAGCGTTTCCAGGTCGTCGAATTCCTGTCGGGATGGCCGTTCCTGGTGGCGCGCATTCAGCGTATGTCTGAGTCGGCGAGCGCCTCTCCGGATCTCGCGCTTTCTCAACTTGCAGCGGCAAGCCGTGGAGGCGCTTGAGCTGCTGCCACAAGTGCCGCAGGAGATGGTGGTCGCGGTCCAGGCCATCAAGTCGGGCTCGGAGCTCGCGGATTTCGCCGCCGCCTATCTCGATATCAAGCCGGACGAGAAGCAGGAAATTCTCGAGACCATCGACGTCGGCGCACGGATCGAACGTGTGTCGCGGCTGCTCGGCCATCGCATCGAGGTGCTGCGCCTGTCACGCGAGATCGGCGAGCAGACCAAGAGCGCGCTGGATCAGCGCCAGCGCGAGGTGCTGCTGCGGGAGCAGATGGCGGCGATCCAGCGTCAGCTCGGCGAGGGCGACGACAGCAAAGCAGCCGAAATCGCCGAGCTCGGTGACGCCATCAGCAAAGCGCAGATGCCGAAGGAGGTGGAGGACCAGGCACGCAAGGAATTGCGGCGGCTGGAGCGGATGCCGGAAGGCGCCGCCGAGCATGGCATCATCCGCACCTATCTTGACTGGCTGATCGAGCTGCCGTGGACCATTCCGCAGGAAAAGCCGATCGACATGAAGGAGGCGCGCAGCATCCTCGATCACGACCACTTCGGACTCGACAAGATCAAGCGGCGTATTGTCGAATACCTTGCGGTGCGCAAGCTTGCGCCCGATGGCAAAGCGCCGATCCTGTGCTTCGTCGGCCCACCCGGCGTCGGCAAGACGTCGCTCGGTCAATCGATCGCGCGCGCGATGGGCCGCGCGTTCGTTCGAGTTAGTCTCGGCGGCGTTCACGACGAGGCCGAAATACGAGGTCATCGGCGCACATATATCGGCGCGCTGCCGGGCAACATCATCCAGGCGATCCGCAAGGCAGGCTCGCGCAACTGCGTGATGATGCTGGACGAGATCGACAAGCTCGGCGCCGGTATTCAGGGCGATCCGGGAGCGGCGCTGCTCGAGGTGCTCGATCCCGAGCAGAACGGGACGTTTCGCGACAATTATCTCGGGGTGCCGTTCGATCTCAGCCGCGTGGTCTTCATCGCCACCGCGAATATGCTGGATGGCATTCCGGGTCCTTTGCGTGACCGCATGGAGATCATCAATCTCACGGGCTACACCGCCCGGGAGAAGTTCGAGATCGCGCGCCGTTATCTTGTCGGTCGCCAGCTCAAGGCCAACGGGCTGAGTGCCACCCAGGTTGAATTATCCGATGAGGTGATCAGCGATATCATTGCGCAATACACCCGTGAAGCGGGCGTGCGCTCGCTGGAGCGCGAGCTCGGTCAGGTGTTCCGCCATGCCGCGGTGCGGATTGCCGAGGGTGAGAGCGGCCCCGTGCGCATCAGCGCGGGTGACTTGCCAAAAATTCTTGGCGCTCCGCGTTTCGAGGACGAAGTGGCGATGCGGACCAGCCTGCCGGGTGTCGCCACCGGGTTGGCATGGACTCCGGTCGGTGGCGACATCCTGTTCATCGAGGCGACGCGGACGCCGGGCAATGGTCGGCTGATCATCACCGGCCAGCTCGGCGACGTGATGAAGGAAAGCGTCCAGGCGGCCCTCAGTCTAGTGAAAAGCCGCGCGGCCGCACTTGGGGTCGATGCGGCCCTGTTCGAGAAGAGCGACATTCACGTCCATGTTCCGGCCGGCGCGATTCCGAAGGATGGGCCGAGTGCCGGCGTCGCGATGTTCATGGCTCTGGTTTCGCTGCTGACCGAACGGACGGTGCGCAGCGACACCGCCATGACCGGGGAGATCAGCCTGCGCGGTTTGGTCCTGCCGGTGGGCGGCATCCGCGAAAAGGTGGTGGCTGCCGCCCGCGCGGGGCTGAAACGCGTGATGCTGCCGGCACGCAACAAACGCGACTATGACGACATTCCTGAGGATGCGCGGCAAAATCTCGAATTCATCTGGATGAAGCAGGTGGATGACGCCCTCGAGGCTGCGCTTGGCGAGAAGGCTTCCGCCCAGCGTCCGGCGGCGTGATGGCCTGCCGCGTGGCCTCGCCTCGGACTTGACCACCCGGCTTTGTGACAAGCGGTGTGCGCCATGCGCAGACGAACTCGCGGCAGCGCGGCCTGGTCTAGGCTCCCCGATCTGCAGCAGAGAGATCCTGACAATTGTCCGGATCGTGTTGTTGCTTCTTTTACGCTGAATCGCCTCGCGGTCCGGTTTCTCGCCCTCCATTAGTAAAAATTGATCGTTTTGGTCTGTATCAGTCCGGTTGTGAACCGAGATGGTTCGCGAGAACGACCGGTGTACTTCAATGGCCTCTCTCGACCTGCATCCGATCGACGACAGCAATGTCGATGCGGCGGCTTCGATGCTGGAGCGCGGCTTCCCCGAGCGGGGGCGTGCGTTCTGGGAGGCTGGGATTCAGCGTATCTTAACCATGCACGACGCCGCGCGGCATCCGCCTATCGGTTACCTGATGAGCGTCGGGAACGACAGCGCTGGAGTCGTTCTGACGATCCCGAGCCAGCGGCCGGGCGCGCTCGGTCCGATCAACGTGATTCATCTCGCCGCCTGGTACATGGAGGAACAGTACCGGTGGCTGGCCCTGCGGATGATGAAGAAGATCGTCGCGGCTGCGAACACCGTCTTCTTCGATCTGACGCCTAACGAAGCGGCGCAAATGATCAATCGCCGTCTCGGCTTCGACCTTCTGGCTGAAGGTTTCCTGATCTATCTCCTGCCGTTCACGGCGCTGCGGTTCGGCGGCCAGGGGCGCATCGAATCGCTCGCGCAGGCCGCCGACGAGTTGTCGCCGTATGACAGACAGATGCTCGAGCAGCATCATGGGCTTGGCTGTCTGGTCGGAGCGCTCCGCTCCGGATCACGAGTCTCGCCGATCATCTTCGCGCCGATGCAGCGCCGGCGATTGCCGGGGGCGCGGCTGATCCGGGCCGAGTCAAAGGCGCTCGTGACAGCGAATCTCGGGGCGATCTCGCGGTTCCTGTTGCGACATAACGTATTCTTTCTCCGCATGGATGCGACACGGCAGGACTCAATGGCGGGCAGCTTTGCCGCGCGCTGGACGGAGCCTACCTTCGTCAAGGGCGAGCGCAGCGGCGCCGAGGTCGATCTGACCTATTCCGAATTTGTGTTTCTTGGCACCTGATGACGTGCCGACCGTAAGGAGGGGCAATTGACCACAGACACAGCGATGGATACTGCAGCGATCGGCGGCGCGATCAGACAGTATCTCCAGGAGCGGTTTCCCATGCTCGGCACGGTCGATAACGAGACGCCTTTGCTCGGCAGCGCCGCCATCGATTCCTTGGGGTTCCTCGAAATCGTGACGTTTCTCGAAGAGCGCTTCGGAGCGGTGCTGGACGATGACGACTTCGATGCGGACAACCTGAAAACGCCGGCGACGCTTATCGCTTTGGTTCAGCGGAAGCTCTCGTGAGACGGTCAGCCTATCTGCTTCATCACCTGCTTGACGGAGCCGTCGGCGAAACGCGCACCGCGATCGTCGACGGCGAGCGATCGCTGTCGTATGGCGACTTGCTTCGTTATGTCGAGGGATGCGCGGATGCCTTACGTGCTCACGGCCTGACGCCGGGAGAGCGCGTTGCGATCGCTTTGCCGAAAAGCATCGAGGAATGCTGGGCGATTTTCGGCGTGAGCCGGGCCGCGGGCGTGTTCGTGCCGATCAACGCCTTGCTGAAGCCGGCGCAGGTCCGCCATATCGTATCCGACTGCAGCGCCAGCATCATCATCACGCGACGCGAGTCGCTGGACACCGTTCGCGCCGCCCTGGAAGGTCTTTCCATAAAGACGATCCTGTGCGTGGAAGATATCGTGCCACGGGCGATGCCGGCAACCGGCGTCTCACGCGAGCGCGCCGTGGGCGAAGATCTGGCGGCCATTCTCTACACATCGGGATCGACCGGCCGGCCCAAGGGCGTCATGCTCAGTCACCGCAATCTGCTCGCCGGATCGCGCATCGTGATCCAATATCTCGGAATCACCGAGAAGGAGCGCATTCTCTCGATCCTGCCATTCAGCTTCGACTACGGGCTCAATCAACTCATCACTGTCGTTCAGCAGCGTGCTGTGATCGTGCTGTTCAGCTTTCGCCTCGGGGACGAGATCGTGCGCGCGCTGCGTGATCATGCCATCACGGGGTTGGCCGGCGTGCCGACGATCTGGGCCATCCTCACCAAGGCGGCCCCATCGCTGGCGCGGACCAGGCTTCCGGCGTTGCGCTACATCACGAATTCGGGCGGCGCTGTGCCGAGCGAAACGACGCGCCGGCTTCGCGAACTGATTCCCGATACGCAGATATTTCTGATGTATGGCCTTACGGAGGCGTTCCGGTCGACGTTCCTTCCGCCCGATCAGGTGGATGTGCGGCCGACATCGATCGGCCGCGCGATTCCCGAATGCGAAGTGTTCGCCGTTACCGCGGATGGACGGCGGGCAAAGCCGGGCGAGCCCGGCATCCTCGTGCATCGCGGTCCGACGGTCTCGCTTGGTTACTGGAATCGACCGGAGGATACGGCCAAGGTCCTGCGGCCCAATCCGTTCGTCCCCGCAACGCAGGGCGGCGATATTGTCTGCTATTCCGGCGATCTCGTCGTCGAGGACGAGGAGGGTTATTTCAGCTTCGTCGGACGCGCGGACGCGATGATCAAGTCTTCCGGCTATCGGATCAGCCCGTCGGAGGTTGAGGAAGTGCTGATGGCGACCGGTGCGTTCCGCCAGGTGGCGGTGATCGGCCTGCCCGATCCATTGGTAGGGCAGAAGGTTCATGCTGTGGCCGTGGCGCGCGGCGAGCAGGGCGATGCCGTAGCAATCCTGCAAGCCGTCGCCGAAAAGCTGCCGGCGTTCATGGTGCCGCGCGCGATCGAGTTCGTCGATGGCCTGCCGACAACGCCAAACGGCAAGATCGATTATCCCTTGCTGGCACAGCAGAGAAGCGCTCATGCCGGCTGATGATATCGAAACGACGCTGGCCGATCGGCTGGTGCGGCAACTGTTCCGGGTTAAAGGTCCCGATCTTTATGTCGGCGGAATGCCCGTCCGCGAGTTGGCGGCGCGGTTCGGCACGCCGCTGTTCATCTATGACGGCGGGGTGATGCGCGCGAGCTATCGTGCGCTGGCGCGGGTCCTCCACGGGTTCGCCAGTATTCATTACTCGGTCAAAGCCAATCCGGCTCCGGCGGTCATCCGGCTGTTCGCGTCGGAAGGTGCCGGCGCCGAGATTGCCTCGATCGGCGAATATCGTGCGGCCGTCTGCGCCGGCGTTGCGCCGGACCGTATCCTGTTCGCCGGCCCGGCCAAGCGGGTTACCGAGCTGGAAGCTGTCATCGTTGACGGGATCGGCGAAATCCACGTCGAGAGCTACGAGGAGATTGCACGGATTGCTGCGATCAGCGACCGAGTTGGAAAAGTGGCTCGCATTTCCATTCGCGTTAATCCGGTTGCGGCCGCTCAAGGCGGCGCCATGCGCATGGGCGGAAAGCCCGCGCCGTTCGGCTTCGACGAGGAAGACCTGCCGAATGTCGTTGCCGCGGTCTCGGCTCATGGCGAATTTGAATTGCACGGCGTGCATCTGTTCGCCGGCACCCAGGTTCTCGATGCCGAGGTGCTGCTGGCGCAGTGGCGTCACGGGATCGATGTGGCCGGACGCTTGGCAGCGATGATCGGGAAGCCGCTGCAGACCATCGACCTCGGCGGCGGTCTCGGCATCCCGTATTTCGAAGGCGAGAAAGCTCTCGATCTTGAGAGCCTCGCACAGGGCATTCCGGAGCTGCAGCAGATCCTGCGTCGCACGCCATTGCTCGAAGCTGCGCGGGTGATCGTCGAACCCGGCCGGTTCCTAGCCGGGCCCGGCGGAATCTATGTGGTTGCCGTGAATGCAGCCAAGAAATCGCGCGGCGCCCGTTTTCTTGTGACGGATGGCGGCATGCACCACCACCTTGCGGCCTCGGGCAATCTCGGTCAGATCATCAAGCGCGACTATCCGATTGTCGCGCCCGCCCATATGGACGTTGTCGAGCGATCGCCCGCCGCGGTTGTCGGCCCGCTTTGTACGCCACTCGATACGCTGGCGCGCAAGACCAGCCTTCCGGATCTGCGGGCGGATGACCTGATCGCGGTGTTGCATTCCGGAGCGTATGGCAAGAGCGCGAGTCCGGCGGGTTTTCTCAGCCAACCGGCAGCAGGCGAAATCCTGGTCGAGGACGGCAAGGTCGAGGTTATCGGCGCGGCTTGATCTCGCCCAGCCAGCGCGTCATTGATCTGGCGGCGCGCTCGGCAGCAATCAGCGCGCGGCCGCGCCATGTCACCGCTGCGGCCAGATCGCGAAGCGGCACGTCGGCGACGCCAAAGCGGCGTTTGTATTCATACGTGCCCACGCTGAAATCGAATGATCGGACGCCGTCAGCGTGCAGGGCCATCATGGTCCGCTCGATGATCAGGCGTCCCGGCGAGCAGTTCGCCCAGGCTTCGCCGGCATTGCTGATCCGCAGCATCAGATAGGTCGAGGAGAGCCGTAGCCCGAGCAGCGCCGCGACGATGGTTTCGCCGCAGGTCAGTGCCGTCAGAACAACGTAGCCGTCCTCGATTCCGCGCCGGATCAGATCGCGATGAACGGCGGAGCTCGCCTCGTCGTCGAGCGTATAGTCCTTTCCCAAATCCCGCATGCGTTCGCTCTGCTGGGCTTCCAGCGTCGCGAAAACTTCCAGCGCGCGCGATCGATCGGTAATCCGCTCGAAGCTGGCGCCGTCATGTTTGGTGAAGACCCGCCAGCTTCGCTCAAGCTCCTTGCGATAGCGGCGCTCGCGCGAGAAGCGATGAGCTTCGTAGTCATCTCCCGGCTCGAGACGATGCCCCATCAATGCGCAGGGCGTGCTGCCCGGCAGGAGAACGAGCGGGTTCGGTAAAGAGCCGATCGCGGCCGGCATTTTGCGGAAGCGCACGATGTCGCAGCCGTCCGGCGCGGCGGCAAGCGCGCGACGGATTGCTTCCCAGAAGGCGTGCGGCTCGACGGGCGGGTCGGCCGGGTCTGCCAGGAGAATCGGAGCGTTGTAGTCGGCACCGCCGGCCGGTTCGGCGATCCGCAGCCCGCGCCGGTGCTCAATCACGAGCGGCAGGACGGCCAGCATGCGCGGCTGACCTTGCTTCCGCACGACCGCGATCAGCGGACGGCGCTGCACGTTCCACTGTTGCCCGTCGAACCAGGCGCCGAGCCAATGCGGATGCTGAAACGGGGTCATCTGCGCGCGGGCCGCGGCACCGCGGAGCAGCGACGCCGCATCCTTCCAGCTTCGGATCAACTCGACATCATAGCGCGGCACCGTACTGCGGCGACTGTCGCGAGCACGGGTGCCGACATCGATCTCCAGCGCAGACATCACGCCGCGTCGGCCAGCTTCGGCAAATCAACGATGCTGCCAGGCTTTTTGTCGTCAAGCTTGAAATCGACAGATTGCCGAACGGCCCGTTCGCGTCGCAGCCATGAACTGTTGCGGAGCGCCCGTTGCAGCACGCGCTTGGCGAGAAAGGAGGGGCCGGAGGTGGCGCGGCTCCTGGCGCGATAGCCGAACTTGTGCCGCAGCAGTCCGTTGGTGAAGCTCACCATCTGCAGGCGCCGGATCTGCTCGTCCGTATAGGAGATCGTCATCGAGATGTTGACGGTGTTGAGATTCTCTACGCGATGCGGCGCGTTCAGCGGCCAATGCAGCATCTGGCCGGGTTGGAAGTCGTAGACCGTCGCGTGCCGGTCGTACCATTCGGCGTATGGCATATCGACTTCGATCCCGAACAGCGCAATGTCTTCGAGCTGTTCGGCGGTGAGAAACGGCGGCGTCGTCGGATAGAGATAGACGCGCTTGCGGCCGAGAATTTGGATCAGCCCCTGACCCGGGAGGTCGGCGTGATAGTAAACTTGCGCCCTGGGCGAAGAGATCAGGATGCCGGCGGTGTGTTGAGGCGCGCCGAAGCCCGGAACATGGCCGTCGATCTCGCGAAACAACTGGTTCACCACCTCGCGATAGCGGGCGTCCACGGTGGTAACGTTGCGAAGGTTCAGCCACAGCGTCCCGGCTTCGATGGCATCGATGATCTGCTCGCCGCGCAGATTGCCAAAATCGCCTTCGCGCCAGACCCGGCGGCTTTCGCGCGGGCCCGTCTGCACCAGATTGTAATGTTGCCGCGGATAGGTCTCGATCAGGTCCGCCAGCGCTTTGCGCGAGAAGAGCGGGGACTGATGCAGGTTATGATGGAGGAGAATCGGCTGATGTCCCCAAAGCGACGTGTTGGTCTCGTCCCACTCCGTCAAAATCTGATCGACCATCGTTCCTGCTCCATCCATCGCGTTCCTGATCGCGCGGGCCTGTGTCCCACCTGTGCCATTCGGGGACGGTCGGCCCGCGTCTGCCTGAGACGATGCAAGCACGGGGCCAGTCCGGCCGCCGGGGCTCCGAAGTGGTTCGTAAGGTTACCGACGTCTGGACGGTCGATACGAGCGGCACAGCTGTCAGCCGGGCGCTGGCGCAATCGATTGCTGCCGCCTACAATCGGCCGTGGGTTCGAACGCGGAGGATTCGGGAAGGATCGGGTGTAAGCCTGGTCACCGCAGGAGGCAGGAGCGGAGACGGTGGTTCGGACGAAGCTCGCGGACGTGGCGCGGCTGGCAGGCGTTGATATTTCGACGGCGTCGCGCGTGCTGCGCGGCGAAGCGACACAGCGGATTCGGCAGGAAACGCGCGAGCGCGTGCTGCAAAGCGCCCGCACGCTGAATTACGCGCCGAACCAGCTTGCGCGTGGCCTGCGCATGGCGCGCTCGGCGACCTTCGGCATCGTGGTGCCGCAACTCGATAATCCGGTGTTCGCCTCCGCCATCTTCGGCGCCGAGAAGGCGACGTTGCGCCACGGCTATTCGCTGCTGATCGCGCATCGTGGATCGGATGCCACCGATTCCGTCTATCAGCGGATGTCGCACGGCAATCGCGTCGATGGCTTGCTGGTGGCAAGCCTCGACGACGACAAGCTGTTGCGGAACGAACTGGAAGCTGCGCAAGTGCCGTTCGTGCTGCTGAACCGACAGCTTGCTGACGCTCCGCATGCCGTGGTGCTGGACAGCCGCGCCGCGGCTGAAATCGCCGTTGATCATCTCGTCGCCCTCGGCCATCGCCGCATCGCGCATCTGGCGGGGCGTCCGGGCGGGTTCAATGCCGGCGAACGTCTCGCCGGCTATCGCGGCGCGCTGGAGCGTCACGGTATCGGTTTCGATCCGGCATTGGTCGCGGTGGCGGGCTACACAGCCGAAGGCGGCGCGCAGGCAATGCGGCAACTGCTCGCGCAGCGCCCCACGGCCGTCCTCGGCGCGACGCTGGTCACAGCGGCGGGCGCAATGGCCGTGCTGCACGAGGGCGGCTTGCAAATTCCGCAGGATGTTTCGGTCGTCGGCCTGCACGACGCGCCGGTCGCCACCATGCTATATCCACAACTCACCACGGTGAAAATGCCGACCGAACGGATGGGCGAACTCGCCGCTGATCTGCTCATTGCCCTTGTTGATGGCCGCACGCCCGACACCATCGCGCCGCTGCCGCCCGACGGCATGGTGATCCGGTCATCCACCGGTCCCGCACCTTTCTGAGAAATTAGGGATTGACGGTGAAAGCAGTTTCGGTCACCCTTGAACAAACGATTGCTCACGGCGAGGTTGCCAGCGCGGCCACCTGGCCTGACGTCGTGCAAGATGGATCAACCTGCGGAGAACGTCCTTGGAAGCGAGCACTATCGCGGCGGTACGCCAGCGCGACCGGATTGACGCGGACATCGCCAAGGCGTTTGCCGCTATCGTCGGCGAAGCCCATGTCCTGACATCGTTCGACGAACGTCTCGCATATGCGCGCGACCGCCTGCCGTTCGCGGTGTTCGAGGAGCGCGCCGGCGAGATCGCCGGCGACGTGCCGCGCCTGATCGTGCGTCCCGGCACTGCCGACGAGGTCGCCAGGGTCGTGGCGCACGCGCATAGCGCGGGAATCCCGATCATTCCTTACGGCAACGGTTCCGGCGTGCTCGGCGGCGCCATTCCGCTCGGCGGTGAGGTGACCGTGGATCTGCGGCGGCTGGACAAGATCGTTGCCGTCAATCCGGTCGATGCGACGGTCACGGTGCAGGCCGGTATGAACGGCGCCGTGTTCGAGCAGGAACTGAACGCGCAAGGCTTCACCACCGGCCACTATCCGCAGTCGATCGAGATTTCGACGGTCGGCGGCTGGGCCGCATGCCGTGGCGGCGGTCAGGCCAGCAGCCGTTATGGCAAGATCGAGGACATCGTCGTCGGCCTCAAGGCGGTGCTGCCGGACGGTACGCCGCTGGAAGTGCGCCCGGTGGCGCGTCGCGCGGTCGGGCCGTCGGTGCGCGACCTGATGGTCGGCAGCGAGGGTGCGTTCGGCATTATCACCGAAGTGACCTTGCGCATCTGGAAGAAGCCGGAGGTCGAGCGCGGCGTCGTGCTGGCGTTCCCGACGTTGCAGGCGTCGTGGGATTGCGCGCGCGCCATTATGCAGGCGGAAATTCGCCCGCAGATCGTGCGCCTCTATGATCGCGCCGAAAGCGACGATCGCACCAAGGACATCGCGCTGTTCCGCACCAAGCCGATCCTCGCCGTTCTCGCCTTCTGCGGCAGCGAGCCGATGGTGAGCGTCGAGCAGGAGATGGCGCTGAAGATCGCGGCGTCTTTCGGCGGCGAAGTCGCGCCGGACGGGCCGTATCATCACTGGAAGCAGAACCGTTACGTCGCCTATTCGCAGATGTGGCACGACAAGGGCTACTTCAACGACACCATCGAGGTGACGGCGAACTGGTCGAAGATTCCGGCGCTCTATGACGCCATCGCCAAGGCGGTGCGCGCGGTGCATCCGGAGGTGCATTTCGGTGCGCACTGGTCGCACGTCTACCCCGAAGGCGCGTGCCAGTATATGACCGTGCGGCTGCCGCCGATGCCGGAAGCGCAAGCATTTCCGCTGCATGCGAAACTGTGGGACACGGTGGAAGGCCTGACGCTCGATCATGGCGGCTCGATCGCGCATCACCACGGCGCGGGCTTGTTCCGCAGCCGCTGGATGGCGCGTGAACTCGGCACCGGCCTCGACGTGTTGCAGAAGATCAAGGACGCGCTCGATCCCGACAACCTGCTCAACCCCGGCAAGCTCGGTCTGCGCGCGCGGCCCGGCGCCAAGGACATCTACGCCAAAGGTGCGCGTGGTGGCTAAGCCGGCCGCTCGCAACAACACGGAGGCCGGCCATGGCGGCTGACCCTTTGCTCGTCGGCATTGATCTCGGCGCGGGCTCGCTCAAGGTGAGCGTGATCCGCGCCGATGGCTCGCTCGTCGCGGAAGCTTCCGAGGCGGTGCCGACCACCTCGAAGCATCCGGGCTGGAGCGAGCAGGACCCGCACGATTGGTGGAGCGCCGCCTGCAAGGCGTTGCCGCGCGTGCTGGCGCTGACCAAACGGCCCGCGACCGACATCGCCGCCATCGCATTTTCTGCCGGCGCGCACACGCAGGTGCTGACCGACGCCAATGGCCAGGTCATTCGCCCGGCGATCCTGTGGAACGACCAGCGCAGCCATGCCGAAGTCGCGGCGCTGCGCAAGCAGGCCGACGCGCGCATTCTCGAAATCGGCGCCAATCGCGCCAACGCCACCTGGACGCTGCCGCAGATGCTGTGGCTGCGCGATCACGAGCCGGAAGCCCATGCTCGCGTCAAGCGCCTCTATGTCGCCAAGGACTGGCTGCGCGCGCAATTCACCGGCACGTGGGAAACTGACACCATCGACGCGCTCGGCACTTTGATGCTCGATGCGAAAAGCGGTCAGTGGTCGAAAGAACTCTGCGAGATGATCGGCTGGCCGCTCGACACGCTGCCGCCGATCGTCACGCCGACGGCGGTGGTCGGCAAGGTGACGGCGGAGGCCGCGCGCGCGACCGGTTTGGCTGAAGGCACGCCGGTGGTCTGCGGCACCTCCGACACCGCGGCGGAAACCTACGGCGCCGGCATGGTGCGCGAAGGCCTCGGCGTGGTGAAGCTCGCTACCGCGGCGACGGTCAACGTGCTGTCGCCGACAGCCCGGCCCGATTTCGAACTGATCAACTATTACCACGTGGTGCCGAACCACTGGTACATCATCACGGCGACCAATTCCTGCGCCTCGGCGCACAAGTGGCTGCGCGATACGTTCTTCCGCCGCGAGGGCGACGACGGCCGCGCGGTATTCGACGCCATGGACCGCATGGCGGCGGCGATGAAGCCGGGTGCGGAAGGCCTGTTCTTCCATCCGTATCTCAATGGCGAGCGCAGCCCGTATTGGGATCCGCTGCTGCGCGCCGATTTCGTCGGTGCCGGCTTCAACCATGGTCCCGGCCATTTCGTTCGCGCGCTCTATGAAGGCGTGGCTTACTCTCTACGTGATTGCCGCGACGTGCTGCGCGCGAAGGGCCTGAGCTTCGCGACCGCGCGCCTCACCGGCGGCGGCTCCACCAGCGCGCTGTGGCGGCAGATTGTCGCCGACGTGCTCAATGTGGAGGTCGAACTGCCGGCGGTGGCCGATGCCTCGTTCGGCGCGGCGCTCCTCGCCGGTGTCGGTGTCGGCGTGTTCGCCGACGAGCGGGCGGCGGCGGAGGTGGTGCAGATCGTCTCGCGCGCGAGCCCCGATCCGGCGCGCGCGGAAGTCTACGATCGCGGCTTTCCGATCTATCGCGACATTCAGGCGGCGCTGGCGCCGCTCAACCATCGCATCCACGATTTCGTCAAAGGCGGATCATGAGGCAGGCAGGGAGCAGGGTGGCCCATGGCTGAAATCCGCCTTGAAAAGGTCCGCAAGGCCTATGGCAACGTGGTCGCGGTGCATGGCGTCGATCTCACCATTCGCGATGGCGAATTCGTCGTGTTTCTCGGGCCGTCCGGCTGCGGCAAATCCACCACGCTGCGGATGATCGCCGGGCTCGAAGAGGTGACGTCGGGCACCATCCGCATCGGCGCGCGCGACGTCACCGGACTGGAGCCGAAGGATCGCAACATCGCGATGGTGTTCCAGAACTACGCGCTCTATCCACACAAGACGATCTACGAAAATCTCGCCTTCGGCCTGCGGATGCGCAAGATGGACGCAGCCGAGATCGACACGCGCGTGCAGAAGGCCGCGCGCATGCTGGGGCTGGAGGATTTCCTCGCCCGCAAGCCGAAACAGCTCTCCGGCGGCCAGATGCAGCGCGTCGCGCTCGGCCGCGCCTTGGTGCGCGAGCCGGACGTGTTTCTGCTCGACGAGCCGCTCTCCAACCTCGACGCCAAGCTGCGGGTGCGGATGCGCGAGGAGATCGCGCGGCTGCATCAGGACGTCGGCACCAGCATGGTCTACGTCACCCACGATCAGGTCGAGGCGATGACGCTTGCCAACCGCATTGTCATCATGCGCGACGGCCATGTGCAGCAGATCGGCGCGCCGCTGGAAGTCTACGACCGGCCCGCCAACCTGTTCGTCGCCGGCTTCATCGGCTCGCCGGAAATGAACCTGGTCGAGGGGCGCATTGAGGCTGGCCACTTCGTTGCGGGCAATCTCCGCGTCGCGCTGCCCGCCGGCACGCAGGCGAGCGGCGAGGTGGTGCTCGGCATTCGCCCCGAGCACCTCGCGCTGACCAGCGAGGCCGATGGCGTTGCGTTTACGGTGCGGGTGATCGAACAACTCGGCGCCCAGACGCTGTGTGTCGGCGAGGCGGGCGGGGAGCGCCTGCGCATTCTCGTCGATCGCGTCGATAGCTGGTCGCCGGGCCAGACCATCAATATCCGATTCCCTGCCGCGCGGCTGCATCTGTTCGCCAAGTCAGGCGGTCAGCGCATCGAGCTCAACAGACCATGACCAACACGGGAGGAAGGCCATGACTGACAAGACGAACCTGCAGAAAACAAAAGACGGCGTCAGCCGCCGCACACTGATCAAGACCGCCGGTGCGCTTGGCACCGCGCTCGCCACCGGCACCCTCGGCGCGCCCGCCGTATGGGGGCAGGGCAAGAAGACCATCCGCTTTCTCAACACCGAAACCTCGATCGACAGCATCCGCGCGCTGAAGGTCGCCTGCGCCGAATACGAAAAGCAGTTCGGCACGCAGGTCATCGTCGACTCGGTTCCGCTCGATGACGCCTTCACCAAGGTGACGACGTCGCTGCGCGGCGGCCAACCCTATGACATCGCGACCTTCGCTTTCGTCGGTCATGTGCTGCTGCTGCAGGGCGAGGGGCACCTGATGCCGCTCACCGAACTCACCAGCAAGCACAAGTGGGGTCCGAAGATCCTCTTCCCGGTGAAGGACGAGGTCTACTGGTATCCCTACGACTACAATCTGGCGTGGATCTATTACCGCAAGGATCTCTACGAGAAGCACGGCCTCAGCGCGCCCAAGAGCTACGCCGAGATGCTCAAGAATTCGCAGACGCTCACGGCGGATGGCCGCTTCGGCTCGCTGTTCCCGATCGGCAGCAACGGTGCGACCAACTGGCTGGCGCCCGGCTTCATGTGGGCGGAAGGCGTCAAGCTGTTCGACGACAAGTGGAACGTCGCGCTCGACAGTGCGGAGATGGCGCCGCGCGTGACGCGCTACCTCGATTTCTTCGCCGAGCTTTATAAAACCATGCCGTCCGGCGCGAGCCAGGCGAGTTTCGGTGAAGTGCTCAGCAACTTCTCCTCCGACAAGGTCGGCCACGCCGCCTATGCCGGCCGCATCATCGAGGCGCTGGAGCGCAACGCGCCGAAGCTGTCGACCCAATACGGCATCACGCCCTACATGGACTCGACCGGCAAGGCCAAGGCCGTCAACCACGGCTATGACGGCTGGGTGGTGCTGAAGACGCCGAACTCCGACGAGTCGATGAAGTTCATGAAGTGGTTCACCGAGAACCAGTACATCAACTTCCTGCACACCGCGCCGCTGCACTTCCAGCCGCCGCGCCTCGACGTCTACGACGATCCGCGCTGGCGCGCGCATCCGCTGATCGAGAAGCACAAGGACGCAGTCGAAGCCATGCGCGGCTTCATCACCGACAAGTCGGTGATCCTGACCTCGATCGACACCGAAGGCCCGGCGCCGGACCTGCGCCCCGGCAAGGTGTTCGAGGGCTTCGTCATCCCGGAAATGCTTCAGAACAAGATCCTGAAGAACATGTCGTCGGCGGAGTGCATCAAGACCGCCGCCGACAAGATGCGCAAGCTGATCGCCTGATCGGCTGTCTCACTCGAAATGACCCGGCCGGATCGCTCCGGCCGGGTCGCCATGCGAGGCGCCTGCCGTGAGTTCGAAGACGACGATCTATGGGTTCCTGTTTGTCGGCCTGGCGGTGACGCTGGCGCTGATCGTCGCGCCTGCGGTGTATGCGGTCAGCCTCAGCTTCTACCAGATGGATTCTTTCGTCGGCGCGCCGAAGTGGGTCGGCTTCGCCAACTACGCGGCGGTGCTGCAGGCGCCGGAGTTCTGGCGCGCGCTCGTCAACGGCGCGATCTACGCGCTCGGCTCCATCGTCTTTCAGGTGATCCTCGGCATCGGCTTCGCGCTGGTGCTCAACGAGGTGTTTCCCGGCCGCAACCTGGTGCGCGGCCTCTCGATCCTGCCATATCTGCTGCCGACGGTGGTGGTGATCCTCACCTTCAAATGGATGGTAGACGGCGGCATCGGCATCGTCACCAAGGCGGTCGAAGCCATGGGCCTGCCACCGATCAACTGGTTTGAAAGCCCCGGCGCGGCGATGGCCTCGACCATCCTCGTCAGTGTCTGGATGTGGACGCCATTCGTCACCACATGCTTCCTCGCCGCGTTGCAGACCGTGCCGCAATCGCTCTACGAGGCCGCGCGCGTCGACGGCACCACGGCGGTGCAGCGCTTCTTCCACATTACACTGCCGATGCTGAAGCCGATCCTGACCGTGGTGGTGCTGCTGCGCGCGATCTGGATGTTCAATAAATTCGACGTCATCTGGCTCCTGACGCGCGGCGGACCGGTGGGTGCGACGGAAAACCTCGCCATCCTGTCCTATCGCCACGCCTTCAACCTGTTCGACATCGGCGGCGGCGCGGCCATCGCCACCATTTCCTTCGCGCTGCTCTCGGTCGCGGTGCTGGTTTATTTCTGGGTATTCCCGCTGGAGGACGACTGATGGGTCGCGCCAAAACGCTGCCGCGCCGTCTCGGCCTTTATATCACCGCGCTGGTGATCGCGGTCTATTCGGCGTTCCCGATCTACTGGATGGTGGTGTCAAGCCTGCGCGAGCCGACCGAACTGCTGACAAATGTGTCGCTGATCCCCAACGTGCTGTCGCTGGAATCCTATCGCAACCTGCTCGAACTCACCGACTATCCGCGGCACTTCTTGAACAGCGTCATCGTCGCTGTCGTCGCCGTGCTGGTGACGATGGTGTTCTCGGTGATGATCGCCTATGCGGTGACGCGCCAGCGCATTCGCGGCAAGAAGGTGATCGTCGGCGCGATGCTGTACGCCTACATGTTCCCGCCGCTCTTGATCGCGATCCCGATCTTCACCATCTTCGCGCGGCTCGGCCTCGGCGACACGCTCACCGGCCTGATCGCCTCGCATTTGACGTTGACTCTGCCGCTGGGCGTCTGGTTCCTGTGGGGCTTCTTCAAGAGCATGCCGTTCGAACTGGAAGAGGCGGCGATGGTTGACGGCTGCACCCGGCTCGGCGCGTTCCTGCGCGTGGTGCTGCCCTTGGCATTGCCCGGCCTGATCACGGTTGCGATCTTCTCGTTCCTGCTGTCGTGGACCGATTATACCTTCGCGCTGGTGATGATCGGCAGCGATGCCAACAAGACCTTGCCGGTGGGGCTCGCCTCGATGGTCGGCTCGTTCGATCTGCGCTGGGGCGAGATCATGGCCGGCTCGACTTTGATCGCGCTGCCGCTGTTCGCGGCCTTCGCATTGATGTCGCAATATTTCATTCAGGGCCTCGGCGCCGGCGCGGTGAAAGGCTGAAGGAGACGAGATGGACTTAGGGATTGCAGGCAAGGCCGCATTGGTGACCGGCGCGGCACGCGGCATCGGCAAGGCGGAAGCGACGGCGCTCGCCGCCGAGGGCGTCGCGATCGCCATCAACGATATCGATGCGGCCGCGGCGGAAGCGACCGCCGCCGAGTTGCGCGCGAGCGGCGCGAAAGCCGTGGTCTGCATCGGTGACGTCTCGGACGAGACGAGCGCGGAGCGCGTGGTGCGCGAGGCCGCCGAGGGGCTGGGCGGACTCAACATTCTCGTCAACAATGCCGGTGCCGGCGGCAAGTATCTCGGTCGTCATGCCGCCGATATGTCGGTGTCCGACTGGGACATCATCATGAACACGCATCTGCGCAGTACTTTTCTGTGCAGCAAGTTCGCGATGCCATTCCTGCGCAAGACCGGCTATGGCCGCATCGTCAACACCTCGTCGATGAACGTCACCGGCGGCGGGCGGCCGGGTGTCACCAATTATTCCGCCGCCAAGGCCGGCGTGATCGGTTTCACCCGCACCATGGCCAAGGAAGTCGGCGGCGATGGCATCACCGTCAACGCCATCGCGCCGGGCTATGTCGAGACCGACCTGATCGCGGGTTTCTCGGACGCCAAGCGCGAGGTCATCGCCGGACAGAATCCGCTCAAGCGTTTCTGCCAGCCGAGCGAGGTCGGCGCGCTGATTGCGTATCTCTGTTCGGTGCAGGCATCTTTCATCAACGGCGCGCTGATCTGCATGGATGGCGGACGCCGCGATTTTGACTGGGGCAACACATGACGATGCGCATTTTCGGTGGGCCGCACCGCTATGTTCAAGGCCCCGGCGCGCTGGCCGAACTGGGACCGCTGGTGGCGCTGTACGGCCGTCGCCCCTTCATCATCGTCGATGCGGCCGTGATGGACCTGATCCGGGCGAAGCTGGAGTTGGTGTTCGCGAATTCCGACGCCACGGCGACATTCGCGGCGTTCAGCGGCGAATGCACGGCGGAGAAGATCGACGAGATGGCGCGGCAGGCGGAAGCCGCGCAAAGCGATGTCGTCATCGGTGTTGGCGGCGGCAAGACCATCGACAACGCCAAGGGCGTGCGTATCGCGCGCGGCGGCGCGCTGTTGATCGTGCCCACCGTTGCCTCCAACGACGCGCCGACCAGCCGCCTCGTGGTGCTCTATCGCGAGGATCATTCGCTCAGCGAAGTGCGGCTGATGACGACCAATCCCGATGCGGTGGTGGTCGATACCGCCTTGATTGCAGGCGCGCCGCGCCGCTTCTTCGTCGCCGGCGTCGGCGATGCGCTCAGCAAGAAGTTCGAGGTCGAACAGTGCGTGCGCGCCGGCGGCCTCAACTTCTATAAGGGACGCTCGACCTCGCTGGCGCTGATGATCGCCGATCAATGCTATCGCACCGTGCGCGAGGACACGCTTGCGGCGCTCGATGCGGTGACCGCAAAAACGCCGAACGAGGCGTTCGAACGCGTGGTCGAGGCCACCATCCTGTCGAGCGGCCTCGGCTTCGAGAGCGGCGGACTGTCGATCTCCCACGCGTTGACGCGCGGCTTCTCGGCCATCCCGGCTTTGAGCGGCGCGCTGCACGGCGAGCAGGTGGCGTTCGGTCTCTTGGCGCAGCTCTGCCTCGAAGGCCGCCCGGACGCGTTTCTGGCAGATATGAAAACGTTCTACCGCGCCGTCGGCCTGCCGGTGTCGCTGGCCGGTCTCGGCCTACGCGACGGCGCGGCGGCGGCGATCCAAACCATCGCGGCGCGGACGCTGGCGGATGCGCCCTATGTCCAGAACTTCCAGTCGGAAGTCACCCAGGCCAATCTGACCGCCGCACTGACGCGCGCCAACGCGTGACCGCTAGCTGAGGCAACTCCGATCGGCTTCGGGCGGATCAGGCGATCGTCATGAGGCTGGCATTACCGCCCGCGGCCGTGGTGTTGATTGACGTGGAGACTTCCTCGAGCAGCCAATCGAGGGCGTAGCAGGCGGGGTCGCGGCGCAGCGCGTCGGGTCTCGCCGCCTGCGTCAGGATGACGGGACCTTCAAGCTCTGCGATCCGCGCGTTCATGGCACGAATGCGCGCGGCATCGCCTTCGACCAGTGCGCCGGCATAGGGGCCTGTGGCCTCCCAGTCGGCGCGCCATGTGATGCGCAAGGAGACGCTGGCGGGGCACCCTTGAAGGAGCGGTGCGAGGCCGCTGCCTGTGTCGATCGTCGCATGATTGCCGGTCGCAAGCGCCGCGGCCACTTGATGCAATAGTCCGGGCGCGGTCTGCGGCAGCAACAGCAGGTGGCCGCGCGGATGCAGGGCATAGAGGTTGCGCTCGCCCACCGGCCCGGCCAGTTCGGTGACCAATCCCAGCGCCGATTGTCGGCCGATGGCGTCGACCAGTTCGGCCTCGGCCGTCAGCCCGCGCGAGACGAGCCAGGCGATATAATCGTGCAGGACGGGATCGGGTGTCGTGGGGCCGTGCGGCGGCGATGGCGGGCGCTGAACCAGCCGGCCGAGATAGAGCGGACCGCCAGCCTTCGGGCCTGTTCCGGACAGCCCGCGCCCGCCGAATGGCTGCACGCCGACCACCGCGCCGATGATGTTGCGGTTGACATAGATGTTGCCGGCTCGGATCCGGCCGGTGACATGCGCGATGGTCTCGTCAAGGCGGGTGTGCAGTCCGAAGGTCAGGCCGTAGCCGGTGGCGTTGATCTCGTCGATCAGCCGCTCGAGGTCGCGGCGGCGATAGCGGATGATATGCAGCACCGGTCCGAATACCTCGCGCGCGAGATCGGCGAGACTGTTCAGTTCGATGATGGTCGGCGCGACAAAGGTGCCGGCGGCGGTCTCCGTCGTCAGCGCAAGCCGGTCGATTCCGCGGCCGATCGCTTGCATCCGCGCGATGTGGCGTTCGATGTTGTTTTTCGCTTCCGCCGTGATCACCGGGCCGATGTCGACGCTGAGTCGGTCGGTGTTGCCGACCTTCAGCTCCCGCGCGGCCCCTTTCAGCATGGTGAGGATGCGGTCGGCGACCTCCTCCTGAAGACAGAGCACGCGTAACGCGGAGCAGCGCTGGCCGGCGCTGTCGAACGCCGAGGTCAGCACGTCGGCGACCACCTGCTCGGGCAGCGCCGAGGAATCGACGATCATCGCATTCTGTCCCCCGGTCTCCGCGATCAGCGGGATCGGCTGGCCGCTTGCGGAGAGACGGGAGGCGAGCTGCCGCTGAATCGATTTGGCGACCTCGGTCGAACCCGTGAACATCACGCCCGATGTCTGCGGCGCGGCCACGAGCGCGGCGCCGACGCGACCATCGCCCGGGAGGAATTGCAGCGCCGTTTTCGGAATGCCGGCTTCGTGGAGAATCGCCACGGCGGCGGCGGCGGTGAGCGGGGTTTCCTCCGCTGGTTTGGCGAGCACCGGATTTCCCGCGGCCAATGCGGCGGAGACCTGACCGACGAAAATGGCGAGCGGGAAATTCCAGGGGCTGATGCAGACGATGGGGCCGAGTGGCGTTTGCGCCGCGCCCAGCGTGCCGCGCGCCTGCTGCGCATAGTAGCGCAGGAAGTCGATCGCTTCGCGCACTTCGGCGATGGCATTGGCTGCGGACTTGCCAGCTTCGCGGATGATGAGTCCCATCAGGATGTCCATCCGCGCCTGCATCAGGTCGGCTGCCCGTTCGAGCCGTGCGGCGCGCTCCGCCGTGGCCGTCTGGTGCCAGGTCGCCGCGTGCTGCGCCGCCAGCGCCGCCGCCGTTGCAGCCTCGCTGTCGGTGGCATCAATCACGGTGCCGACGATATCACGATGATCCGCCGGATTCCGTACCGGTCGATGTTCGCCTCGCGCGCGCAATTGCTCGGCGATCGTCGGCTCGGCGTGCCAAGGTATCTTCGCGCTTTCGGTCAGGTGGCGTGACAGGTGGGTGAGAGCGATCTCGCTGGACAGGTCGATGCCCGACGAGTTTGTCCGCGTCTTGCCGTAAAGCGCGGCCGGCAATGCGATCCGTTCGTGCGGGGCGCCGATCACCGCCATGGCACGCACCTGCTCCACCGGATCGGCGATTAGTTGATCGATCGACACCGCCGGGTCGCCGATGCGATGAACAAAGGAGGAGTTGGCGCCGTTCTCCAGCAGACGGCGCACCAGATAGGCCAGCAGCGTGTCATGCGTGCCGACCGGCGCATAGATGCGGCAGGGGCGCCCCAGCTTGCGCTCGCCGACCACCTCTTCGTAGAGCGGTTCGCCCATGCCATGAAGGCATTGGAATTCGTAGTCGCCGAAGCGGAATTCAGGCCCGGCCATCTCGAAAACGGTGGCCACCGTCTGGGCATTGTGGGTGGCGAACTGCGGAAACACCGCGTCCTTCGCCTCGAGCAGTTTCCGCGCACAGGCGATATAGGCGACATCGGTATGGATCTTGCGGGTGTAGACCGGGAAGTCGTCGAGGCCGTCGACCTGCGCGCGTTTGATTTCCGCATCCCAATAGGCGCCCTTGACCAGTCGCACCATGATGCGATGACGCGAGCGGCGCGCGAGGTCGATCAGGAAATCGATGACGAAGGGGCAGCGCTTGCCATAGGCCTGCACGACGAAGCCGATGCCGTCCCAACCGGCAAGAGCGGGATCAAGGCAAAGCTCTTCGAGCAGATCCAGCGACAGCTCGAGCCGGTCGGCTTCCTCCGCGTCGATATTCACGCCGATATCGTAATGCCGGGCGCGCGTGAACAGCGCCTTGAGCCTCGGCAGCAGTTCGCGCATGACGCGATCGGCCTGGGCCCGGGTATAGCGCGGATGCAGCGCCGACAGTTTGATGGAAAGTCCGGGTCCGGCATGGACGCCGCGCCCTGCCGACGCCGCACCGATGGCCTCGATCGCCGTCATGTAAGCGCGATGGTAGCGCTCGGCGTCCGCAGCGGTCATCGCCGCTTCGCCGAGCATGTCATAGGAATAGCGGAAGCCCTTGGCTTCCATCCCCCGCGATCGCTCGAGCGCTTCGGCGATGCTTTCACCCTTGACGAATTGCTCGCCCATCATCCGCATCGCGGTATCGACGCCATGCCGGATCACCGGCTCGCCACAGCGCGTGATCAGGCGGGTGAGGGCGGCGGCGAGGCCGCGCTCGTTCACCGTCGCCGTCAGCTTGCCGGTGACCACCAGGCCCCAGGTGGCGGCGTTGACGAACAGCGAGCGATGGCTGCCGAGATGAGATGCCCAGTCGCCGGCGGCGATCTTGTCGCGGATCAGCGCGTCGCGGGTTTCGGTGTCGGGAATGCGGAGCAGCGCCTCGGCGAGGCACATCAGCGCAACGCCTTCCTGACTCGACAGTGAATATTCCTGCACCAGCCCTTCGATGCCGAAGCCGGTCTGCTTGCTGCGCAGCGCTTCGATCAGCCGCCGCGCCAGCGTTGCGATCGCGCGGCGGGCCGGCAAAGGCAGCGTCGCGGCTTCCACGAGCGGTGCGAGGCACTCCGGTTCGGACCGCCGATAGGCTACGGTGATCGCATGGCGCAGGAGGCCTGGCCTGTGCACCGGCGGCGCAAAGCTCGCAAATGGCGGGTTCGGCAATCCTTCGGCGCGTGGCGTCATGATCGTCTCATATGGACGGCGCTGTCGATCATAGCAGCGCTTGCCGATTTGATATGACTTTATTCGGAGGCGGACGTGACGCGGCGTGGCGCGGCCCGGCATTCCATTGCGATACGCCTTAGCGCTTGATGCGCGCCAGCAGGCGTTGCGCGCCTTTGAGATGCGGCATGTCCAGCATTCGTCCGTTCAGGCTGACCGCGCCGGCGGTCGGATTGGCGGCAAAGGCGGCGATCACCGCCTCGGCGTCACGGATCGCGGCATCGCTCGGCGTGAACACTGCGTTGATGATGTCGATCTGCGCCGGATGGATCGCCATCTTGCCGGTAAAGCCATCGCGCCGGGCCTCCTCGCATTCGCGGCGCAGCCCATCGATATCCTGAAACGGCGGATAGACCGCATCGATCGGCTGCGCGCCGGCAGCGACGGCGCCAAACAGGCACAGCGAACGGGCGAGGCGGAACGGCTCCAGGTAGCGGCCTTCGGCATCGCGCCTCGCCTCGGAGCCGATATCGGCTGCAAGGTCTTCCGCGCCCCAGGTGAGGCCGCTCAAACGCTCGCTGGCGCCGGCATAGGTGCCGAGTTGGAAGATCGCCCTTGCGGTTTCCGTGGCGACCACGATGATCCTGGTGTGGCCGATCGGGATGCCATGCCCCTGCTCACGCAGCGTCAGTTGGGCGTCGAGATAGCTGACATCGCCGCCGCCCTCGGCCTTCGGCAGCATCACCGCGTCCGGGCGCGACGGCATCACCGCGTCGAGATCGCTGTCGATCAGGCCGGTGTCGCGCGCATTGATCCGGACGACACATGATGGCCGCGGGATTTGGCCGGCATGTTCGGCGAGAAACTGCCGGGCCATCTCCCGCGCCAGCGGCTTGCGGTCGGCCACCACGGAATCTTCGAGGTCAAGGATCAGGGCGTCGGCTGCGGAGGCCAGTCCCTTGGCGAGCTTCTTCTCGGAATCGGCCGGTACAAACAGGAATGAGCGCATCGCCTAAACCGCATCTGATGATGAAAGGGCTCGATCAATCTAGCATGCAGCGGGTGTCCCGCGCATGAAGGCAGACGGTGGCCTGCGATATTCCGATCGCTCCGGGCGGCGGTCCGGCCCTGCGGCGGCTGGCGTCACCTCGCCAGGTGAGCCAGCCGCAGTCGCGGCATTCAGCTCCCGGAGTGCCTCAACCACCGCGCTGTGTCATTGCGCGACACGGCTGCGCGGCGCGCGATTCTGCTTGCGGCCACGGCGGAATGGCGGCCGGAGCGATGGTGCGGGCCCGTGGGGAGGGGGTGAAAAAGCCTGTTTCCGTCCGCTATTTCGGCCATCGCTGGTCCAAAACAGCGCCAAACCCCTTTAAAATAGCGATTCTCGCAAACAAAGCTGTGCAAATTTGCGTGGGATGCCGCTTTTTACAGGGCCATTCCAATATGGTTCGCGTGATAACGAGGGCGAATCAGAGGAGATACAATGCCCACCCAGATGTCGAAAGCGCAGTTGATCGAACGGATTGCGACGCAGACCGAATTGTCGAAGCGGGACGTCAAGGGCGTGATGGACACGCTCGTTGAGGTCGGCCACAAGGAACTGAAGAAGAATGGCATCTTCCTCGTTCCCGGTTTTGCCAAGTTCGTCGTGATCAAGAAGCCGGCCACCAAGGCTCGCAAGGGCGTCAACCCCTTCACGGGCGAGGCGATGACCTTCAAGGCCAAGCCGGCACGCAAGATTGTCCGGGCGCGCCCGGTCAAGGCTGCCAAGGACGCGGTTTGAGACGACCCGGGTTTCGGACGCCGAGCCGAAACCCGGCCCGTCGCTTTCGCGCTGTTGATCCGATTGATTTGGGCCGCATCCGTGCGGCCCAAATCATGTCTGTGCCATGGATAGCCTGGATTCAGGCGCTCACGATGCCTTTCGGCGCCGGGCCGTTGTTTTGGTGCTTTTCCGTCGCGCGGTGCTTCGGCTACGGCGCGGCGCGGATTTGCGCCCCAGGCTGGCGCGAAGCGCGCTCATTAGATCGATGACGTTGTCGGGCCGCGCCTCCGGTTCGGGAGCCTCGATGGTTTTGCCGGAGGCCTTGCGCTTCACCAGTGTTTTCAGCGCGGCCTCGTATTTGTCCTTGAACTTGCTGGGATCGAAACGCGCCGACTTGGTGTCGAGAATGTGCGCCGCCAGATCCACCATGTCTTTCGAAATGCGCGGCGAGGGAATGTCGTCGAAATAGTCGTCCTCGTCGCGCAGCTCGTAAGGATAGCGCAAGGTGATGCCGAGCAGTCCCTTGTCGAGCGGCCGCAGCGCGATCACATGCTCGCGGTTGGTCAGCACGATGCGGGCGAGCGCGGCCTTGTCCTCTCGTTTCATGGCATCGCGGATCACCGCGAAGGCGTCGATCCCGGTCTTGCCGTCGGGCGCGATGAAATAGGGCTTCTCGAAATAGCGCGGGTCGATCTCCTCGCGCGGGACGAACTGATCGATCTCGAGGGTATGCGTGCTTTCGAGCTGGACGGCCTCGAGCTCGTCGGCATCGATCTCGACATATTTGCCTTTCGACAGCTCATAGCCGCGGCCCTTCTGGTCTTTCTCGACCACCTCGCCGGTTTCGGAGTCCACCATCTGCTGCTGCAGCCGATGGCCGGTCTTCCTGTTGATCTGATGAAAGTGGGTGCGTTCGGACGCCGTGGTCGCCGGGTATAGGACGATGGGGCAGGACACCAGCGAGAGCTTCAACAGGCCTTTCCAGTACGCGCGCGGTGCCATGGCAATCCCCTGGGTGGTGCTGGAACTTTAACCGCGGTGGGAACTTTTCGTTCCGTGACCGGCGCGGAGGAGCGATGGCCAAGGGAAAGCTCGCCAGGTATCGGGCAAAGCGGGATTTCAACGTCACCGCCGAGCCGAGCGGCAAGGCGGTGGTGAAAGCCAGCAAGCAGCGGCGCTTCGTCATCCAGAAGCATGATGCGACGCGGCTGCATTACGATCTGCGCCTCGAGCTCGACGGCGTCTTCAAATCGTGGGCGGTGACGCGCGGCCCCTCGCTCGATCCGGCTGACAAGCGGCTCGCGGTCGAGGTGGAAGACCACCCGCTCGACTACGGCGACTTCGAAGGCACCATCCCGAAAGGCCAGTATGGTGGCGGCACCGTGATGATCTGGGATCGCGGCTACTGGACCAGTGACGATCCCGAGCGCGGATTGAAGAAAGGCGATCTCAAATTCACGCTGGAGGGCGAGAAGCTGCACGGCGAATGGGTTCTGGTGCGGATGCGCCATGATCGCACCGGCGGCAAGCGCACCAACTGGCTGCTGATCAAGCATCGCGACGACGCGGCCCGCGAGGGCGAGACCAACGATATTCTCGACGACGACGCCTCCGTCGCGTCCGGCCGCAGCATGGATGCCATCGCCGCGGGCAAGGGGAAAGGTCCGAATCCATTCATGACAAAGGGGCGCGGCCGGGCGTCGGCTAGCGCGGAATGGGATTCCAACAAGGGCGTGGCGGCAGCGGCGCGGACGGCCGCCAAGCGGAGCACGGCGGGCCGTGCGACGGAGCCGAGCCGGGCGCGTGCGCGAGGGACCCGGCCGCCGCGTCGGCCCGCGCCGCGCAAGGCGGCGGCGAAAACGCCCGGGGCGATGCCGCAGTTCATCGATCCGCAGCTCTGCATCACGCGCGAGCGGCCTCCGGCCGGCGCCGAATGGGGGCACGAGATCAAATTCGACGGCTATCGCATTCAACTGCGCGTGGCCGATGGCACGGCCGTGCTGCGAACCCGCAAGGGCCTCGACTGGACGGCACAGTTTCCTGCCATCGCCAGGGCGGCCGAGAAACTTCCCGACTGCATCATCGACGGCGAAGTGGTGGCGCTGGACGAGCAGGGAGCGCCGAATTTCGCGCGGCTGCAGGCGGCGCTTTCCGACGGCAAGACCGACGAACTGATCTTCTTCGCGTTCGATCTCCTGTTTGCCGCAGGCCATGATTGGCGCGATCAGCTGCTCAGCGAGCGCAAGGCGGCGCTGTCCGAACTGCTGGCGAAGACCACCGGCGCGGGCGGCGAGGGCGATATCCGCTACGTCGAACATTTCGAGACGGGAGGAGATGCGGTGCTACGCTCCGCCTGCCGAATGTCGCTGGAAGGGATCATCTCCAAGCGGCTGGACGCGCCGTACCAGTCCGGCCGCACCACCAACTGGATCAAGTCGAAATGCCGCGCCGGGCATGAGGTAGTGCTCGGCGCCTGGACCAGCAATGGCGGCAAATTCCGGTCGCTGATGGCTGGCGTGTATCGCGGCGATCATCTGGTCTATGTCGGCAATATCGGCACCGGCTTCGGCCGCGACGTGGTGACGCGGCTGATGCCGAAGCTGAAGGCGGCGGCCGCGCGCCAGAGCCCGTTCGGCGGCAAGAATGCGCCGGCCAAGAAGCCGAATGTGCATTGGCTGCGCCCTGAGCTCGTGGCGGAGATCGAGTTCGCCGGATGGACCGGGGCCGGCAACATCCGGCAGGCGGCGTTCAAGGGCCTGCGGCAGGACAAACCGGCGGACGAAGTGGTGGCGGAGCGGCCGGCGGCGGCGGATGAGACGCCGGTGGCATCGCCGTCGCGAGGCCGGGCGGCGAAGGGCGCAACCAGGAAGACGCATCGTGCCGCATCGGCCAAGGTTGGCGGGCCGTGCGTAGTGATGGGCGTGCCGATCAGCAACCCCGACAAGGCGCTATGGCCGGATGGCGGCGACGGCGAGCCGGTCACCAAGCGCGATCTTGCGGTCTATTTCGAGACCGTCGGCGATTGGCTGATGCCGCACATCAAGGGGCGGCCGTGCTCGATCGTTCGCGCGCCCGATGGCATCGGCGGCGAGACGTTCTTCCAGCGCCATGCGATGAAGGGGGCGTCCAATCTGCTGGAGATGGTCAGCATCTCCGGCGACCGCAAACCCTACCTGCAGATCGACCGCGTCGAAGGGCTGGCGGCGGTGGCGCAGATGGGCGGCATTGAACTGCATGCCTGGAATAATGCGCCGGATTCGCCGCCCGTGCCGGGGCGGCTGGTGTTCGATCTCGATCCTGGTCCCGATGTCGACTTCGATGAGGTGATCGAGGCGGCCCACGCGATGCGGCAGCGGCTCGACGATCTCGGGCTGCAATCGTTCTGCAAGACCACCGGCGGCAAGGGACTTCACGTGGTGACGCCGCTGGCCGCGACGAAATCAGACAAACTGACATGGAAGGAGGCCAAGGCCTTCGCCAGGGAGGTGTGCAGTCGTCTCGCCGACGAGCAGCCGGACCGCTACCTGATCACGATGGCCAAGGCGCAGCGCAAGGGCAGGATCTTCCTCGACTACTTGCGCAACGACCGGATGGCGACGGCGGTGGCGCCCCTGTCACCGCGCGTGCGTCCGCTGGCGACAGTGTCGATGCCGTTGACGTGGACCCAGGTTCGCCCCGGCCTCGATCCCAAACGCTTCACGCTGCGCACCGTGCCGAAGCTGCTGAAGACCACAAAGGCCTGGCGCGACTATGACGCCGGCGCGCGGCCGCTCAGTGAGGCGATCCGTCGTCTCGCGGAAGAATGATTCAACCGTCATTGCCAGCGCAGCGAAGCAATACAGTTCCTTGGCGGAGAATTGAAGTATGATCGAGTCCATTGTCGTCATGGCCGGGCATGACGGATCAAATGGAATGCAACGTAATTCAGCAAGAACTGGAATGATTCGGCGCTGCGCTCTTCGCAATGACGACAAACCCAGGCATGTGGTCGTCCTTACCTTCTCTCCGTGCCTTGCGCATAAAACGTCTTCGCGTCAGCAGTGAATGCCTCGCGCGAGGGGGCGTGGGTGTAGAGCATGTGGCCGCCGCGATAGACCTTGAACGTCACGCGTTCGGCCAGATTCTCGGGGATGTGATCGACGACGTATTTGCTGGCGGCATAGGGCGTCACCAGATCGCTGTAGCCGTTGGCGATCATCACCCGGAACGAGGGATTGACGGCCAGCAGTTGGCGCAGATCGTCGGCGACATTGGCCATGGCGCGTCCGCTGTTGCCCCAGTCCCAGCGGCCGTTCACGCCGTCGGCGAGCAGCGTGTAGGTCATCTCGGTCTTGAAGCCCAGTTCGTTGCGCGCGTAGTTGGCGAAGGCCCCGCCATAGGCGCGGACGAACCCGTCCAGCACCGGATCGTCGCTATGGGCGCTGTCGGACTCCGGGTCCGGATCGGGCGCGGCCAGCGTAACGTCATAGCGGCTGACCAGCGCGTGGTCGCTGCCGCGCAGATGTTTGATGTAGGCGTCGCGAATGAAGCCGCGTCGCTTCCTGACGACGTCCAGCGGCAGGCCCGTCATTTCGGCGACCCGGCCGTAGAACGCGTCCGCCGCCGGCCCGCTGGGCGCGGGCCCGGCCAGCGTGGTGAGATAGTCGTTCAAGGCGAAGCGCTCGGCGGCCTGCACATCCTGCAGCGAAAAGACGTTGCGGCGCTCGAGTTCGGCTGCCGCCAGCGACGGCAATTGCAGGGCAGCGCCGAGCGCGAGGCGATTGCCGCCGAAGGTCAGCGCGCCGTCGATCAGCGGCGACAGCATGACGATGCCGGCGACGACGATGCCCTGCTCGTCGCTCAGCGTGGAGGCGACTTTGGCCGCGCGGAAGCCGCCATAGCTCTCGCCGAGAAGATACTTTGGCGAACCGGTGCGGCCGTGACGGGACAGGTAGAGTGCGATGACCTTGGCGATGGATTGCGCATCCTGCCGCACGCCGTAGTAATTCTTGGCGTCGTCCGCCTTCGCTGTGCGGCTCCAGCCGGTGCCGATGGGATCGATCAGCACGAGATCGGTGAAGGCGAGCCAGCTCTGCGGATTGTCGACGAGGTTGGCATTGGCGCCGTCGCGTTCGGTCGGGCCGAAGTCGAGCCGGCGTGGTCCGACCAGGCCGAGATGCAGGAACGCCGATGCCGCGCCGGGCCCGCCGTTGAAAACGAACGTCACCGGCCGCGTGTCCGGCTGATCCTTGGCGACATAGCTGGTGTAGAAGACCGCCGCGGAGCGCTGGCCGCTCTGGTCGTAGAGATTGAGGGTTCCGGCTGTGGCGGTATAGGCGAGCCTGCGTCCTTCGAGGTCCAGCGCGCGCTCGCTCACCGCGTCCGCCGGCAGCAGGTCCAGCACGCCACCACGCTCGCTCTTGGCGCGGGAGGAGTCCTGGTGTTGCGGCGGGGTGTCGGAGTGGGGTACGTCCTGCGCCCACGCGGACAGCGGCAGCGTGATCAGCGCGAGGGTAATCGCGCAACGTCGCAGCAAATCGGTCATGAGCGGCATTGTCGCGGATACCGCGCGCGTGTTCCAGCAACGATCATGTGATCCCGTGAAGCCGGCTCCACGGGATCGCCACGATCGCGCAATCGTCCGCTAGCGATAATAATCGCGCCACTGCCGGCGGCGCGGCTGCCGAGTCAGCAGCACCGCGAGCGTGAATCCGATCGCGCCGGCGGCGAGCAATGCGGTCAGCGGTTGTTCTTTCACCTTGGCCGCAACGGCCCGCGTGCCGTCGCGATAGTAGTCGTTGCCAGCGTCGAGCGCATCCTGCGCCAGGTTGCTGGCGGCGTTGCCGATATCGCGTGCGGCATCCTTCGCCTGTCCGAAGGCATTCTGCACGGTGCCGGCCGCCTCGCGCGCGCGGCCCGAAACTTCCGTCTGGGTATCGCCCATCACCTTGCCGAACGCGCCTTCTGCCTTGCCTGCGGCGTCCTGTGCGGCACCCGCAATCCGATCCTTGTCCATTATCCATCTCCCGAGAGAACACGTCCTCGGTAACCGCTTCATGCAAGGTCGGTTCCAGCTTTGTGGTGCTGATGTGGAATTTTCGGTGAGGCGCAACCGAAGCGGCCGCGTCCGGTTGTTGAATAATCAGGCAACGAGCAGGAGCACAGCGATGGATATGTCGAAGATCAAGGAACATATGGACGTGCTGGATTCGACCGGAAAGAAGATCGGGCAAGTCGATCATCTGGAGGGCAGCGATCAGGTCAAGCTGACGAAATCCAGTTCGCCCGACGGGCGGCATCATCTGGTGCCGGTGAGCTGGATCGACCATGTCGATACGCATGTTCATCTGAACAAGCCGGTGAACGATGTCAGCGCGCTGCAGCAGGCGTCGTGATCGCTTCATCCGGATCGATGCAAAAAAAAGCCCGCCGATGAGGCGGGCTTTTGATTTGCGCTGAATGGCCCGTTATTGATCGGGACATTTATGCTGGCCACGCGAGATGAAGTGGCGGCTGCGGCAGAGCACCTTGCGCGCCATGATTTGCACCGGGCTGCGGGCCAGCTGATACAGATAAAGCAGTTCGATCACGGCAGTCGTCTCCTCAACGCTCGCGGAGATAGGCGTGGCGCTCGCGCCGGAGAACGTCCGCAAGCGAGCGACAGCCATGCCGGCAGTGCATGTGAAGCGGCGGCGGCATTCCCGCCGCCGCGGATCCTGCATCAGCCGTGCAGCTTGATCGCGGTCTCGGCAATCGCGCGGCCCTGATAGCGCGCCCCGGCGAGTTCGTTGGCGCTGGGCTGGCGGCTGCCGTCGCCATCGGTGATGGTGGTCGCGCCGTAGGGCGCGCCACCGGTCACTTCCTTGACGCCCATCTGTCCGGCGAAGCCGTAGTTCAGTCCGACGATGGTCATGCCGAAGTGCAGGAGGTTGGTGATGATGGAGAACAGCGTGGTCTCCTGGCCGCCGTGCTGGGTCGCGCTCGACGTGAAGGCGCCGCCGACCTTGCCGTGCAGCGCGCCCTTGGCCCACAACCCGCCGGCCTGATCGAGGAAGTTCGCCATCTGCGACGACATGCGGCCGAAGCGCGTGCCGGTGCCGACCACGATGGCGTCGTAGTTGGCGAGATCATCGATGGTGGCGATCGGCGCGGCCTGATCGAGCTTATAATGTGCGGCCTTGGCAACTTCGGGCGGCACCAGTTCGGGTACGCGCTTGATGTCCACGGTGGCGCCCGCTTCGCGCGCCCCTTCGGCGACGGCGTTGGCCATGGCCTCGATGTGGCCGTAGGCGGAATAATAAAGGACGAGGACTTTTGCCATCTGTGTTGCTCCGGTTTGATTGAAGGGTTTTGGGGTGGGAATTACGGCGCGTCATCCTGAGGCGGCGATGCACCTGCATCGCCCTCGAAGGATCGCCGTCGCCCTTCGAGGCATTGCTTCGCAATGCGCCTCAGGGTGATGGCTTTCGCGTTACGCTGCGTCGACGAGAACCAGTTCGGAATCCGCGAGCGCGGTGATCTTGATCTCCGCCTCGTCATGGATCGCGACGCCGTCGCGGGCCTCGGCGCGGAGGCCGTTGATCTCGATCGCGCCGGTGGCGGGCACGAGATAGGCGTTGCGGTTCGTGTCGAGCGCGTAGGTGACGCTTTCGCCGGCCTTCACCGTCGCCGCGACGACGCGCGCATTGGCGCGGATCGGCAGCGCGTCGGCGTCGCCTTTGAGGCCGCTGGCCAGCGTCACGAACTTGCCGGAACGGTCGCCTTTCGGGAACGGCTTGGCTCCCCAGCAGGGCTGGCCGCCGTCCTGATCCGGTTCGATCCAGATCTGAAAGATGCGGGTGGTGACCGGCTCCAGATTGTATTCAGCGTGGCGGATGCCGGAGCCCGCGCTCATCACCTGCACGTCGCCGGCCTCGGTGCGGCCCTTGTTGCCGAGCGAGTCCTGATGCGTGATCGCGCCCTCACGGACATAGGTGATGATCTCCATGTTGGCGTGCGGGTGCGGCGGGAAGCCGGAATTCGGTGCGATCTCGTCGTCGTTCCAGACCCGCAGACGGCCATGGCTGGTCCGCTTCGGATCGTAGTAGCCGGCGAACGAGAAGTGATGATGCGCATGGAGCCAGCCGTGGTCGGCGGCGCCGAGGGTGTTGAAGGGGCGAAGTTCAATCATCGGGGTCACTCCTGTCGAACGGGGGTTCGAACTCTGTTGGGGACTAGATACGTACATCCTATTGGCGTATAAATAGAAACTATCGAAACTCATTGTTTCTGAATTTGCGATGTCAAAACTTCCGGATTTCGAGGCGCTGGCGATCTTCGCCAAGGTGGTGGAACTGCGCTCCTTCGCGGCGGCGGCCACCGAACTGACGCTGTCCAAGGCCACCGTTTCGAAGGCCGTCGGGCGGCTGGAGGAGCGGCTCGGCGCGCGGCTGTTCAACCGCACTTCGCGCCGGCTAGCGCTGACCGACGCCGGGCGGACGCTGGCGGTAAGGGCCTCGCAACTGCTGGCGGACGGAGAGGCGGCCGAGAGCGAGGCGCTGGCGCAATCGGCCGCGCCGCGTGGGCTGGTACGGCTCGCCGCGCCGATGACCTTCGGCGTCAACGTGGTGGCGCCGCTGCTGCCGGATTTCCTGACGCAATATCCCGACGTCTCGGTCGATCTGCATCTGAGCGATGCCATGGTCGATCTGGTCGGGGAGGGGTTCGATATCGGCGTGCGGATCGCCAGCCTGCCGGATTCCTCGCTGGTGGCGCGCCGCCTCTGCACCATGCCGCGCTACACGGTGGCGGCGCCGGCCTATCTGGAGCGATATGGCCGTCCGACGCATCCGATGCATCTCGCCCGGCACCGCTGCTTCGCCTATGCCTATCTGTCGACGCCCAACCTCTGGCAATACACCAACGCCGCCGGCGAGCAGGCGACGGTGCGGCCGTCGGGGCAGTTGCGCGTCAATAACGGCGAGGCGGTGCTGCCGGCCCTGATCGCCGGTCTCGGCATTGCCGATCTGCCGGAGTTCATCGTCGGGGACGCCATCGCCGCCGGGCAGGTGGAAGTCATCCTGAAGGACTGGAAGCAGACCGAAGGCGCTGTCCATCTGGTGATGCCGCCGGGCGGGCCGCGTCCGGCGCGGGTCGAGGCGCTGATTGAATTTCTCGCCGATCGGCTCAGTCGCGCACGGCGGTAGCGACCTTCTGCCTCAGACAAATCAACCGGCGTCATGCGCGGACTTGATCCGCGCATCCATCTTCTTGAAACATGGATTGCCGGGTCAAGCCCGGCAATGACACATCAAAATCACAATGCTCTCCCGATGAGCGAAACGTTGGATGCGGCCCGAACCGGGTTTCAAGCGCGTTGTCGTTCGGCCTATAATGCCGCCGACGATTTGCAGCATTCGAGGACCATCGTTCGCATGACACAGGCTGGTGTTTCCAACGCGCGGTTGCGCGCCCACGGCAAGGGGACGGCATGAGTCTCGACGCGATGTTCGACAAGGCGGCCGCTGGTGCCGCGCCGGTCGCCTCGGTCACCATCCGCCGGCCGGACGATTGGCATGTGCATCTGCGCGACGGCGCGATGCTCAAGGCCGTGCTGCCGTTCACCGCCGCGCAGTTCGCGCGCGGCATCATCATGCCCAACCTGGTGCCGCCGGTGACCAGCGTGGCGATGGCCAGCGCCTATCGTGAACGCATTCTGGCGGCGCGGCCGGAAGGCTCGGACTTCCAGCCGCTGATGACCTGCTATCTCACCGATGCCACCTCGCCGGACGAGATCGCGCGCGGCCATGCCGAGGGGGTCTGGGTCGCGGCCAAGCTTTATCCCGCCGGCGCCACCACCAATGCGCATCACGGCGTCACCGATATTCCCGCGCTGGCGCCGGTGTTCGAGCGGATGGAAAAGATCGGCATGCCGGTGCTGATCCATGGCGAGGCGACCGATCCCGAGATCGATATTTTCGACCGCGAAGCGGCGTTCATGGAGCAAAGCCTGCTGCCGCTGTTCAGGCGGCATCCCGGGCTGAAGGTCGTGGTCGAGCACGCCACCACGGCGGAGACGCTGGATATCGTGCGCGCGCATGCCGCGCGCGCGGCGGCGACGATCACGCCGCATCACCTCGTCATCAACCGCACCTCGATCTTTCAGGGCGGATTGCAGCCGCATCTCTACTGCTTGCCGGTGGCCAAGCGCGAGCGGCATCGCCTGGCGCTGCGCAAGGCCGCGACCTCCGGCGAAAGCTGCTTCTTCATCGGCACCGACACTGCGCCCCATCCGCGCACGCGCAAGGAAGCCGAATGCTGCTCGGCCGGCGTGTTCGGCGGCGCGACCGCGTTGCAGACTTACGTGCAGGTGTTCGACGAGGAGAATGCGCTGGACCGTTTCGAGGCTTTCGCCTCGCTCAACGGTGCGCGCTTCTACGGCCTGGCGCCGAACAGCGGCACCATTGTCCTGGAGCGCCGCGAGAGCCGCGTAATGCCGGCGGTCGCCGTCGACGATGACGAGGTGGTGGTGTTTCGCGGCGGCGTCACCCTGCCATGGTCGCTCGGCGCGATCACGCCCTGACAGCCTGTCGGCGGCGCGGTCCGATTGACTTGATCTGATGAAGGGTAGACTTTTGTCGTATGCCGCCGGCCGGGCTCGCCGCCAGCCGGCGGCCGATTGATATCGGCATTGTTGATGTCGGCGCCGGTCCTGCGGGCCGCCGGCATATCGGGGGAATGAACGTGTTGGAAGAAGACCAAGCCAATCTGCGCACGGCGGCGCTGCGCTTTCACGAGCTGCCGAAGCCGGGGAAGATCGAACTGACGGCGACCAAGCCGCTCTCCAACACGCGCGATCTGTCGCTGGCCTATTCGCCGGGCGTGGCGGCGCCCTGCGAGGAAATCGCCGCCGATCCCGAGCAGGCCTACCGCTACACCGCGAAGGGCAATCTCGTCGCGGTGATCTCGAACGGCACCGCTGTGCTCGGCCTCGGCAATATAGGGGCAGCGGCGGCCAAACCGGTGATGGAAGGCAAGGCCGTTCTGTTCAAGAAGTTCGCCGGCATCGACGGCATCGACATCGAGATCGCGGAGAACGATCCGGCCAAGCTGATCGACATCATCGCGCCGCTGGAGCCGAGCTTCGGCGGCATCAATCTGGAGGACATCAAGGCGCCGGATTGTTTCCTGGTCGAGGAAACGCTGCGCGAGCGCATGAAGATTCCGGTCTTCCACGACGACCAGCACGGCACCGCCATCATCGTCGCCGCCGCCGTGCTCAATGCGATGAAGCTGGTCGGCAAGGACATCGGCAGCGTCAAGATCTGTACCTCCGGCGCGGGCGCGGCGGCGATCGCCTGCATGGACATGCTGATCGCGGTCGGCGCCAAGCGCGAGAACATCTTCATCGCGGACAGCAAGGGCCTCGTCACCGCCAAGCGCGGCAATTCGGTCGATCGCTGGCGCGGCGCGTTCGCGCAGGACACCGACGCGACCGAACTCGCCGACGTGATGGCAGGCGCGGACATCTATGTCGGCCTGTCGCAGGCCGGCGCGCTGAAGCCGGAGATGATCCGCGACATGGCGCCGAATCCGCTCATTCTCGCGCTCTCCAATCCAGTGCCCGAGATCATGCCGGAAGTCGCCATCGCGGCGCGGCCCGACGCGCTGATCTGCACCGGGCGCTCCGACTATCCGAACCAGGTCAACAATGTTCTGTGCTTCCCCTTCATCTTCCGCGGCGCGCTGGATTCCGGCGCGACGGTGATCAACGAGGACATGAAGCGCGCCGCCGCCTATGCCATCGCGCAACTGGCGCACGAGCCGGGACTGGAGGCGACGGTCAACGGCGCGCCGGCGACGTTCGGGCGCGATTACCTGATTCCCTCGCCATTCGATCAGCGGCTGATCCTGCGCATCGCGCCCGCGGTGGCGCAGGCGGCGATGAGCAGCGGCGTGGCGCGCCGTCCCATCACCGACATGCTGGCCTATCAGGACAGCCTCAAGCGCTTCGTCTTCCGCTCCGGCCTGGTGATGAAGCCGATGATCGAGCAGACGCTCGGCAAGGGCATTCGCGTGGCATTTGCCGATGGCGAGGACGAGCGGGTGCTGCGGGCGGCGCAGGTGCTGATCGATGAAACCATCGCGCGGCCGATCCTGATCGGGCGGCCCACGGTGATCGAGCAACGCTGCGAGCGGCTCGGCCTTCCGTTCCGCACCGGCGATATCGAGATCATCAATCCGGAGGACGATCCGCGCTATCGCGACTACGTCGCGCTCTACCATTCCCTGCAGGAGCGCAACGGCGTGACCATCGACCGCGCGCGGGCGGTGGTGCGCACCAACACCACGGCGATCGGCGCGCTGGCGATGCATCGCGGCGAAGCCGACGCGCTGCTGTGTGGGCTGGAAGGCGACTTCTCCGGTCATGCGAAGGAGTTGCAATCGGTCCTTGGTCTGGCCGATGGCGTTTCGCATCTGTCGACGCTGTCGGTGCTGATCATGCCGCGCGGCACGTTCTTCCTCGCCGACACCTACGTCAATGCCGATCCCGACGCCGACGAGCTGGTGAAGATCACGCTGCAGGCGCGCGATCACATGAGCCGCTTCAAGATCAAGGCGAAGGTAGCGCTGCTCAGCCATTCGGCGTTCGGTTCGCGCGATGCCGCCTCCGCCGTGAAGATGCGCGAGGTTTATCGCAAGCTGAAAGCGGTCGCGCCCGATCTGCTGGTCGAGGGCGAGATGCCGGGCGATCTCGCCATCAACGAAAACCTGCGCAAGGGCTACATCTCGAACCCGGCGTTCAACGGCGAAGCCAATCTTTTGATCTTCCCGAATCTGGAGGCCGCCAACCTCTCGCTGACCCTGCTCACCGAGACCAATAACGGCCTGCCGATCGGCCCGATCCTGATGGGTACCGGCAAGGCGGCCCATGTGCTGGCGCCGACGGTGACGAGCCGCGGCATCATTAACATGGCCGCGATTGCGGCGGCCGAGGCGGTGAAGGGCTGAGGCGGTTTGCGAGGTCATTCCCGCTGCCGTTATCTCGTCCGTCATTGCGAGAGCAAGGCGACGAAGCAATCCACTCCTTGCTTCGTGGCTTTCTGGATCGCTTCGCTCGCAATGACGAGAATTGAGAGCTTGGCGGCTTCTTGATGGACCTACTTGCTGTTTTAGAGCGTTTTTGGTTTCGATAGAACCGCTTGCCACGAAACGATGCGCGCTCCCTCTCCCATAGGGAGAGGGTTGGGGTGAGGGGTTACAGCCTCAATGGCGAAGGATCTCCCTCACCCTAACCCTCTCCCCGCCGGGGAGAGGGAATCCTTCCGCATCCGTGACGATTCAATTCAATCCAAAATAGCTCTAGTCTGGCTCAAAAATGTAGATAGCCGGGACAGAAGCGAGCGAAGCGACGCCGTTCTTCGAACGGCTATGCCCGGCCATGACGACTGATGGTGTGCGTGATGCGGGCGTAAGCTCTTGCCTTGTCCACACCCACCGACGCGCTTCGTGGGCCGTGGCCAGGGTTTGGCAGTACGCGCCAACTCAAGCGAATTGAGCGATGCCGTTTCCGACGGACCAGTTTTCCTTGGCAGATTCCATCACGTTCACAAACACATCCTCGGCACGGATGCCTGGGCTTTCGCCCAATAGCTCGGCGGTTCGCCGGAAGAACGCTTTCTTCTGCTCGACGGTGCGCGTGTTGAATACGATGATCTTGATGTAGACGAGATCGTCGCTCCGGGTGATTCCGAAGGCATTGCCATAGCGGAAGTTCGCGGCGTCATGCTCGCTGATGGTGATGAATTGATCGTCTTCCGGCACGCTCAGGGCTTCGCGCATTGCACGATAGAGACTGTCCAGGATGGCTCGCCGATAGGCTTCGGGCTTGCCGGCGCGCAGAGAGACATGAACGAGCGGCATCGCGGTTCCTTTCCATCTTGTTCCGTCTCGACATTAGGTCCCCTCGTGCTATTTTCATACGAAATGGATATTGATTTCAGAGATAACGATCGGAAATGATAGAGCGCCCTCTCGATCTGGATGCGGTCAGCGCTTTCGTCCGCATTGCAGAGCTTGGCAGCTTCACGCGAGCGGCCGAAGCCATGAGAACAACCCAAAGCGCGGTCAGCTTGAAGCTGAAGCGGTTGGAAGACAGGCTCAAATGCCGGCTTGTTGAACGAACGCCCCGGTCGGTGCAGCTGTCGGCGCGCGGGGCGGCCTTTCTCGATCGTGCCCGCGAACTCGTCGACGCGCACGATCGCGCGCTTGCGGTCCTCGCCGCTGGCCGGGAACGTCTCACCATTGGCATCAGCGACCATGTCGCGGGGCCTGAACTGCCAGCGCTGATTGCGCGCATGAATGCACAAGACCCGAATCTGGTGATCGAGATACGGATCGGATCTTCGGGGGATTTGCTTCAGAGCTTCGACCGGCGCGAACTCGACACCGCGATCGTGCGTCTGCACGCGGAGCGGAGCGATGGCGAAATCATCGCGGATGAGCAATTTGGCTGGTTCGCATCGCCGAACTGGAAGCCGCGTGCGGGTGAGCCGCTACCAGTCGCCACGATGCCCGAACCTTGCGGCGTTCGGGTCATGGCGGGCCGGCTTCTCGATGAAGCCGGAGTGCCCTGGACGGAGATTTTCGTCGGCGGCGGCGTTGCGGCGGTTTCGGCGGCCGTCGTGGCGGGGCTCGGCGTCGCCGCGCTGGCATCCCGCATGTTGCCGATGGGCGCGGTCGATGTCGGTGCGAGGCTGGGGCTTCCCGAACTGCCGCGTTTGCCGATCGTCCTGCATTCAAGGGTGAAAGATGGTCGTCCCCGCGATGCGCTGGCGGCGCTGTCGGCAGCCTTCAGGCGTGCCGTGCGCGGATGAGCCGACCGTCCGCCTTCGCGAACGATGATGGTGAAGTTGCTGAGACGGCTTGCGACGTTATTCCCGCTGCCGTCATCTCATCCGTCATTGCGAGGAGTACCCGGATCAGTGCTTCGCACTGTCCGGGCACAGGCTCTCGCGACGAAGCAATTCAATCCTTGCTTCGCAGCTTTCAGGATTGCTTCGCGGAGCCTGTCATCGGGCCGCGCTTGCGCGGACCCGTTGGTTCGCGATGACGTGACGAGGGCAGTACCTAAAAACGTGGATGGCCGGGACCATAGGCGAGCGAAGCGACGCCGTTCTTCGAACGGCTATAGGCGAGCGAAACGACGCCGTTCTTCGGACGGCTATGCCTCGCCATGACGACTGACAGAATTGATAGTGACAGCGGCGTGAGTGGTAGCCGCCCCTCACACCCAGGGGCGCGCCTCGTGGGCCTTGGCCTCGTAGCTGGCGATCGAGGCCTTCTTCTCCATCGTCAGGCCGATGTCGTCGAGGCCGTTGAGCAGGCAGTGCTTGCGGAACGGATCGATTTCGAACTTCACCGTGCCGCCGTCGGGACCGCGGATTTCCTGATTGGCGAGATCGACCGTCAGGGTCGAGTTGGCGCCGCGCTCGGCATCGTCGAACAGCTTGTCGAGGTCGGCCTGCGAGACGCGGATCGGCAGAATGCCGTTCTTGAAGCAGTTGTTGTAGAAGATATCGCCGAACGAGGTCGAGATCACGCAGCGGATGCCGAAATCCAGCAGCGCCCACGGGGCGTGCTCGCGGCTCGACCCGCAGCCGAAATTGTCGCCGGCCACCAGGATCTTGGCGTTGCGATAGGCGGGCTTGTTGAGCACGAAGTCCGGATTCTCGCTGCCGTCGTCGTTGTAGCGCTGTTCGGAGAACAGGCCCTTGCCGAGACCGGTGCGCTTGATCGTCTTGAGGTACTGCTTCGGAATGATCATGTCGGTGTCGACATTGATGATCTTCAGCGGCGCCGCGACGCCTTCCAGCGTGGTGAATTTGTCCATAACCGTTCCCGGGTTCCAGAAGTGCGCCAGCGGGCGCAAAGAGTGCCGGTTTTTAGCCAAATATCGCCCCGGGTCCAAGACCCATTTATGCAAGGCTCGTCCGCGAGACTAGAGCATTTTTGGTTTCGACAGAACCGCTTGCCACGAAACGATGCGTGCTCCCTCTCCCCGACGGGGAGAGGGAATCCCTTCCGCATCCGTGACGATTCAGTTCAATCCAAAATAGCTCTACTCCGCGCCGCTGGCCTCGATGGCCTCCATGTCGTCGTCGGACAGGCCGAGATGGTGGCCGATCTCATGGATCAGGACGTGGCGGACAATGAAACCCAGGGTTTCGTCGTGGCCTGCCCAGTAATCGAGGATCGGGCGACGATAGAGCCAGATCATGTTGGGCATCGGCGCGATCTCGTCACGGCTGCGGAACGGCAGCCCCACGCCCTGAAACAGGCCGAGGATGTCGAATTCGCTCTCGGCGCCGAGTTCGTCCAGCACCTCATCGGTGGCGAAATCGTCGACCCGGATCACCACGCCCTGGCAGACAGCCTGAAACGGGTTCGGAAGGGTCGCGAGCTGTTCGCGCGCCATCGCTTCGAGCTCGGCGAGCGAGGGGGCCTGCAGCGTCGTCCACGGTATCGCCTGGCCCTGCGGGTTGCTCTCGGATCGGTCTGGCATGTCGCCGGGCTCCGGAATTGTTGCGAGCGGTTGTTCAGGCGGCTGCCGCAAGTGGTGCATTTCAGATCGGCGGCACTGGTCTTGGCCCATTGTACCAAATATAAAGCTGAGGTGTCCTTCCCGGGACAAGCGACCGACACGTCAGGACAAGATCGGCGGGGCGTCATGAAGCAGATCGGCAAAATGATGTTAGGGGTGGCGCTCGCCGCGCCGCTCATCATCGGATGTTGGACGCAGGGCGCGAGCGCGGCCGACAGCTCCGTTGCGGCGCGCGCCGGCGTGCAGGCGCCGCTGTCCGCCGTCACGGAGTTCTCGGCCCAGCGTCGCACACACCGCCGCGCACCGACCCGCGTGCGTGTCCATCCGCGCTATCAGCCTGACGACGTCTATCCGCGCTACAATCCGGGCCCCAATGCCGTGCGCGACTGCACCGCGACCTATGTGCAGGAATTCCGGCCGAGCGGCACCGTCATCGTGCCGCGCATGCACTGCTTCTGGCGTCAGGGTTAAGCGTTTCCGAAACAGCCACGCGCACGCGTCACGTTCACGCCTGCAAGGAACAATCCTTGCGGGCGTGCGTTGTTGTGGCGCGACATCCGTTGATTCCACGTCGTGGATTTGATGCGCGAGTGGATTTGATGCGCGGAATGTCGCAGGGGCATTCATTTTGGGTTCACTTCTCGAAATCTAGCCTGCATTTCGACATCGGCTGCAAACCGGTGCTGATCTTTCACACGCCACCTTGAGGGAGAACATTGATGTTCGTCAAAAAACTTCTCGGCCTGCTCGCCATCGGCGGACTACTCATCGTCGCAGCGCCGACGCCGCAAGCGCAGGCCGCATCCCCGCTCACCCCGGGCGCTACCACTGCGGTTCAGCAGGGTTCGTCCGGCATGGTGACGCAGGTTCAGCACCGGCGGCACTATCATCGCCACTATCATCCGCGGCGTCACTACCATCATCACCACCGCTATCACTATGTGCCGCGCGTGTATCGCCATCATTATCACCATCGGCACCATCATCATCACCATCGCCGGTGGTGATCGGTCGGACCGGTCAAACGGAAATAGGCTCGCTGCGGCGGGCCTATTTTTTTGGAGTCGGTTCTCGCGGCGGGACGGCATCGGCTGCGGTCGAGGGCCGCGCAACGGCCCGGCAGCCGTGTTGAATGGCGGCGTCGCGCCGGCCTTAATCCAATCTCAAGTTATCTTCGGTAAAAGCAGCCGACCGATATATGTAAAATTGAGGAGTGGCGTCGGGTTTTTGACGGGACGCGCATGCTGCGGGTCTCCCGGTCTGGGACCTCTCCATGTCGGCCACTGGCCGCTGATGTCATATTGCCTTTGCTTCAATGATGGCTCCGCACCCTTTCTGGAGTTCCTGCGATGACGTGGGGAAACCGCAAGAATCCGCGAGTCAATTTCGAGCATGCAGTCGCGGTTCATATGATGGCGATCGACGGCACATGGCAGCGCGACTGCGCGTTGCTGGACGCTTCAGCTAGCGGCGCCCGGCTGCGGGTCAGCGGCTCGCTCGAGGGACTCGAGCTGAAGGAATTCTTCCTGCTGCTGTCATCCACCGGGCTGCTATATCGCCGTTGCCGGCTGGTGCGGTTGCAGAATGACGAGATCGGCATCGAGTTCATCCGGACCGCGCCCGGAAAGTCCAAGATTCACCCGTCCTGAGGCCTGAATCTGAGCCGCTCGTGTGGCGTCCACATTGGGCGCGCCGCATCGTGTCACCGCGCGGAATCCGGGTGGCGCGCGGCCGGCGATGGCGGCAAGATGGCGCGATTCCGAAGCTGTCGATCCATCGGCGGACAGCCGTGATCCGCGTTTCAGCCGGGAGCCGCGCATGACCCAGCATCCGTTCGCCTCGTTCGAGACCGCCATCGGCGTCTGCGGCGTCGTTTGGGGACCGCACGGCATCATCGGCGTGCAACTGCCGATGTCGGGCGAGGGCAGGACCCGGCTGCGCCTGCAGCAGCGTTATGACGCCATCGTGGAAACGCCGCCGCCCGCCGATGTGCAATACGCCATCGACGGCATGATCGAATTGTTGGACGGCAAGCCGCGCGATCTGACGGATATCGCGCTGGACCTGACCGACGTGCCGGACTTTCATCGCCAGGTCTACGGCATCGCGCGCACCATCGCGCCGGGCAAAACCCTGACCTATGGCGATATCGCCAAGCGGATCGGCGGTGTCGAGCTGTCGCGGGATGTCGGGCAGGCGCTGGGACGCAATCCGTGTCCGATCGTGGTGCCGTGCCATCGCGTGCTGGCGGCGGGCGGCAAGCCGGGCGGCTTCTCCGCCAATGGCGGCGTCGCCACCAAGCTGAAGATGCTGGAGATCGAAGGCGCGCTGGTCAACTACACGCCGTCGCTGTTCGATTAGATGTGCTTGTGGTGGAGCGGCAGATCGTCCAAAGCGCCACCGTCCTGCCGCGCCGCGCGCTCGTCTACGCTTTCGGCGGCACCGAGATTTTGACTGACGGCCGTTCCATCATGATCTGGTTGAAGGCGGCGAGCTTCGGAAACGCGGTGTGCCAGTCCTGATCGGGGAGGGCAAATGACGAAGCCGGGGAAAATGTGAGCTTCATCGGGAGCCCCTTGAATAACATCTTTGAAAACAAGCCGGACGGCAAAGCTGCGGGACGCGATGCCCCGCAGCTTTGCATGTCGCGCGATCAGGCCGCGACGATCTTCTGCCGCTGCTCGCCGAGCTTGGCGATACCGAGCGTCACCACGTCGCCGACGTTGAGGTATTGCGCCTCCGGCTTCATGCCCATACCGACGCCGGGCGGCGTCCCCGTGGTGATCACGTCGCCGGGCATCAGTGTCATCATGCCCGAGAGATAGGCGATGATCTGCGGCACGTTGAAGATCATCGTCGCGGTCGAGCCGGTCTGACGGCGCTGGCCGTTGACGTCGAGCCACATGTCCAGCTTGTGCACGTCGCCGACTTCATCCGGCGTCACCAGCCAGGGGCCGAGCGGACCGAACGTGTCGTGCGACTTGCCCTTGGTCCACTGGCCGCCGCGCTCGATCTGGAAGTTGCGCTCGGAGACGTCGTTGCAGACGGCGTAGCCGGCGACATGCTTGAGCGCGTCGGCCTCGCTGACATATTTGGCGCGGGTGCCGATCACCAGCGCCAGTTCGACTTCCCAGTCGAGCTTGGTCGAGCCGCGCGGCTTTTCGACATCGTCGTTGGCGCCGCACAGCGAATTGTTGCCCTTCATGAACACCACCGGTTCGGCGGGGATCGGCAGACCGGATTCGGCGGCATGGTCGGCGAAGTTGAGACCGATGGCGATGAATTTCGGGCTGCCGCCGACCGGCGAACCGAGGCGCGGCGTGCCGCTCACGGCAGGCAGCGCGGCGGGATCGAGGGCCGCAAGCTTGGCCATGTTGGCCGGCGAAAACGCGTCGCCTGCGAGGTCTGCGATCTGTCCCGACAGATCGCGCAGCTGGCCGGATTGATCGATCAGGCCCGGCTTCTCGCTGCCGACGGCGCCGTATCGCACAAGTTTCATCGAGATCTCCTCACGGTCTTGGGGTGGGGGTGTCATGGAGCAATGCGCGGCCGAATTCAACCGCGCGTCCGTAGAAAGGGCAAAGCCGCCGGAGGTTATACCTCGAGACGGAAGGCGTCACCGTCACGTTTGATGCGGCCTGCGCCAAAATGTCCGCCGATCACCAAGGTCGGCGTATCGGCAAAGCGGCCGAACAGCGTGCGGCGGCTGTCGGTGGATTGCACCGGATCGGAATCGAAACTCGACGACCAGTCGAGATGCGCCATCTGACACGGATGATGCGCGACGTCGCCGGTGAGCAGCGCCTCCTGGCCGTCGGAGCGGATCAGGATGCTGACGTGGCCCGGGCTGTGGCCGGGCGTCGGGATCAGCGTGATCTCGTCGGAGAGGCGCTGGTCGCTGGCCACCAGATCGACCAGCCCGGCGTCCACCACCGGTTGCACGGAATCCGCGAACACCGCGCGATGCTCGGCGCTGTCGCTATGGGCCGCCCAATAGTCGTATTCGGTCTTGCCGAACACGTAGCGCGCCTTCGGGAAGGTCGGCACCCACTGGCCGTCCTTGAGCCGGGTATTCCAGCCGACGTGATCGACATGCAGATGCGTGCAGAGCACCATGTCGATGCTCTCGGGCGGATAGCCGGCTGCCGTCATCGTCTCGAGAAAGGGCGTGTTGCGGCCATTCCATGTAGGCACGCCGCGGCCCTGCTTGTCATTGCCGATGCAGGTGTCGACAACGATGCGCTGTGACGGTGTTTCGACGATCAGCGAATGCACGCTCATGCGTAGCCGGCCTTCGCCATCGGCGAAATGCGGCGTCAGCCATGGCAGTTGCTGGATACGCTCGGGCGTCGCCTGCGGCAGGACGAAACGGGTATGCCCCACCGTCTCCATCTCGACGACTTTGGTGATCTTGGCCCGTCCGACCGTCCAGCTCATTCCGTGCGCTCCCGCGTCTTGGTCTTGTTACCTGGGTTTCTGCCGCCGGAGGATGAAGCTTCCGCGCCCCCCGCGCAATGGATCATCTGCCGGTTTTTGGCGTTGTCGTGCCGGGGCGACAGGAGCAAGCGATGCCGGAATTGACCGTTTCCGCCGAGCAGGTCGGCTATCTTATCGAGAAGGCGCGCGAATTCGACGCCAAGGACGAGACGACGGACGTCGACTCCGGCTCCAACGCCAGCGATGATCGGATGATCGACGTGCTGGAGGATCACGGCGACGATCCGGTAGTGCGCGAGATCGCTGCCTTCATCAACGCCATGAGCGTGGACGAGCAGATCGATCTCGTCGCCCTGATGTGGCTCGGGCGCGGCGACGGCACGCTGGCGGAATGGAGCGATCTGCGCGCCGAGGCCGCGCGCCAGCACAATGCGCGGACCGCGGGTTATCTCCTGGGCGAGCCGCTGCTCAGCGACTTTTTGGCCGAAGGCCTCGAGGAATTCGGTCTGACGTGGAACGACGAACGCACCACGCCGGTCCGCTAGTCTGATGGGCGCGCGACGGCGTCATCCACGGGTGCGGGTAAGCAAGCCAGAGCAAGTTGGCCTGCCGACTTGCTCTGGCATGGCGTCGCAACGCCTCTCAGGGTAACGGCTTCCGATCTGGATCTCGAACCAACTCGCGCCAGCGCGCCTACATCGTGCCGGGAAATGCGCCGCCATCGAGCAGAAGGTTCTGCCCGGTGATGAAGCCGGATTTGGCGCCGCACAGGAAGGCGCAGGCGAGCCCGAATTCTTCCGGATCGCCGAAGCGGCCGGCCGGATTTTCGCTGGCGCGCTGTTTCATGATCTCCTCAGTGGAGACGCCGGCGGTCTCCGCCTGGTTGGCCGACACCTTGCGGATGCGATCGGTATCGAACGGGCCGGGCAGCAGGTTATTGATGGTGACGTTGTGGCGCACCGTCTTGCGCGACAGGCCCGCGACGAATCCGGTGAGGCCGCTGCGGGCGCCGTTGGAGAGCGCCAGCACGTCGATCGGCGCTTTCACCGCGGCGGAGGTGATGTTGACGATGCGGCCGAATTGGCGCGCGATCATGCCATCCACCGTCGCCTTGATCAGTTCGATCGGCGTCAGCATGTTGGCGTCGAGCGCCTTGATCCAGTCGTCGCGCGTGAAGGTCCGGAAGTCGCCGGGCGGCGGGCCGCCGGCATTGTTGACCAGAATGTCGGGATCGGGACAGGCCTTCAGCGCGGCGGCGCGGCCCTCGGGCGTGGTGATGTCGCCGGCGACCTCGTTCACCTCGATCTCCGGATAGGCCTTGCGGATTTCGGCGGCGGTCTGCGCCAGCGCCTCGGCACCGCGCGCGGTGAGCGTGAGGTGCACGCCCTCGGCGGCCAGCGCCATGGCGCATCCGCGCCCCAGGCCCTTGCTCGATGCGCACACCAGCGCGCGGCGACCCTTGATTTCCAGATCCACGGCTTCACTCCCCGTTTTCTTGATGGTTGTCGACGATGGGCGGACCTTAGCTAAAGCGCGCAGCCATGATAAGCTCGCAATGCCCCCTGAAACGCATATCTGCCCCTGCGCGGCGGTGCGTTACAGTCTGTACTGGCGCTTGAGCCGGTCGATATAGGCCGTCACGTCCGGCGGTAGCGACTTGATGCCCTGCGCCGCCCATGACAGCATCGGCCGTAGCGACGACTGGCTGAGAAACGCGGGCTGGCGGTTCGCCGGCATCAATTGATCGACAATCAGCACCAGCGTGATCGCCACCAGAAACAGCCGCGCCGCGCCCAATAGCGCGCCGGTGAGACGATCGAGCAGGCCGACATCGGTGCCGGTGATTTCGTCCACCATCATGCGCAGCAGTTTGCCGAACAAGATGCCGGCCGCGAGGAAGACGATAGACAGCAACGAAGGGCCTTCCAGCAGCGAGGTTTCGGCCGGACGCAGTTGCGGCGCGATCAGGCCGCTGATGCAGACCGCGACCGGCATCGCAATCAGATAGCCCACAATGGTTGCGGCGCTGCGCAGCAAGCCGACATAGAATCCGCCCACGACCGCGACCAGCAATCCGGCATAGACCGCGATGTCGAAGATGTTCATTGTGCCAAGCGCCTCAATAACCTCAGGGTCGTCCCCGCGCAGACGGGTGGGAACGACGAATCCACTTGCGTCATGGCCGGGCTTGTCCCGGCCATCCACGTCTTTCTTGCCGCATATCGGCCAAGGCGTGGATGGCCGGAATAAATCCGGCCATGACGAGTTGCGACGAATGTTCTCCTATTTTGCGGGCTGTTGTCTGCGGCGCGAATTGCTAGATCACCAGCTACGCCCGCATCTCGGCCTTGATCATATCGGCGGCCTTCTCGCCGATCATGATGGTCGGCGCGTTGGTGTTGCCGCCGATCAGGGTCGGCATGATCGAGGCGTCGACGACGCGCAGGCCGTGGAGGCCGTGCACCTTCAGCGTCGGGTCCACCACGGCCATTGGATCGTTTGCGCCCATCTTGCAGGTGCCGACCGGGTGATAGACGGTGTCGACGCGCTGGCGCAGCACGTCGCGGATCGCATCGTCGCTCTCGATCCCCGTGGTGAACACGTCGGAAGTCTGGATTGCTTTGAGCGCCGGCGCATCGAGCAGTCGCTTCGTCACCTTGAAGCCCGCCACCATGGCGTCAAGGTCGGCTTCGTCGCCGAAGAAATTCGGATCGATCGCCGGCGCGCGCATCGGATCGGCATTCTGCAACCAGACGCGGCCGCGGCTCTTCGGCCGCAGCAGGCAGACGTGGCAGGAGAAGCCGACGCGATTCCACGCCGGCTTGCGGCCGTGATCGTCGATCATGCCGGTGCAGAAATGAAGCTGCACGTCCGGCACCTCGAGATCGGGCCGCGTCTTCAGGAAGCCGCCGCATTCGGCGACGTTCGACGTCATCGGCCCGCGCCGCTCGCGGCGATACTGCATGATGCCCTTGAAGATGCGCGAGAGGCCGGGGAATGACAGCCCCGCGAAGTGCGGCGCGTCGGAGGTGAAGCCGAAGACGAAGTCCGGGTGATCCTGCAGGTTCTGTCCGACGCCAGGCAAGTGATGCGTCGATGCGATGCCGAGTTTGGCGAGCGCCGCCGCATCGCCGACGCCGGACAGCATCAGCAGTTGCGGCGTCTGGAAGGCGCCGAGACTGAGAATGACTTCACGCCGCGCGCGGACCTCGAATGTCTCCTTGCCGCGCCGGTATTTGACGCCGACGGCGCGCTTGCCGTCGAAGATGATGCGGGTGGCGTGCGCGCCGGTCTCGACTTTGAGATTGGGCCGGTTCGTCATGAACGGGTGAATATAGCCGCGCGCAGCGCTCCAGCGCTCGCCGTTCTTCTGCGTCACCTGATAGACGCCGAGCCCTTCCTGCTCCGCGCCGTTGAAGTCGTCGCGGATGCGGAACTGCGCCTCGCGCGCGGCTTGCAGGAAGATGTCATGCACCGGATTGTCGGTCTGCAACTTCGAGACGCACAGCGGGCCGCCCTTGCCGTGATAATCGTCCGAGAATTCGGCATTATCTTCCGAGCGCTTGAAGTAGGGCAGCACGTCGGCATAGGACCACCCGGTGTTGCCGAGCGCGGCCCAGTGATCGTAGTCGGCGCGATGGCCGCGGATATAGACCATGGCGTTGATGGCGGAGGAGCCGCCCAGCGCCTTGCCGCGCGGCTGATAGCCGATGCGGTTGTTGAGCCCGGCCTGCGGCACGGTGTCGAAGGCCCAGTTGTTGACCTTGCCGGACACCATCAGCACCAGCGCGCCCGGTGTGTTCACAACCCAGTTGTCGCCCTTGCCGCCGGCCTCCAGCAGCGCCACCGAGACACTGGGATCTTCCGACAAGCGGCTCGCCACCGCGCAGCCGCCCGATCCGCCTCCGACGACGACAAAATCGAATGTGTCGGTCACTGTTTGCTCCCCCCGCTATTTTTCTTGGAATGGTCTTGAGCCCGGCGGTTGGTCCGCCGTGTCGCTACGACAGGAATCGCAGCAATTTTTCCATACGGGCCATTTTCGCGCCATAGGGCGGATAAAGGTCAGCGAAACGGTTGAGCTTCGAGCGATAGAAGATCGGCTTCAGCTTGCTGAACGTGCGAAAGCCCCATTCGCCATGATAGGCGCCGATCCCCGATGCGCCGACGCCGCCCATCGGCTGGTTGATTTGCGTGAAATGAAACAGGCAGTCATTGATGGTGACACCGCCCGACACGGTGCGCGCCAGAACCTCGTCGCGCGCGGCATTATCGGTGCCGAACCAGTAGAGCGCCAGCGGCCGGTCGCGTTCGTTGATGAAACTGATCGCCTCCCGGGTGCCGGCGCAGGCCACCACCGGCAGGATGGGTCCGAAGATTTCCTCCTGCATCACCTTCATCTCCGGCGTCGCGCCGAGAATGACGGTGGGCGGAAACTTCCTTGGGATCTGCCAGGCCGGATCGCCGGCCGGCGCGGCCTGGATGACGCGGGCGCCCCTCGATGCGGCATCGCTGACCAGCCCTTCGAGGCGGGCATAGTGCTGGCCGGAGACGATCGAGGTATAGTCCGGATTGGCGGGAGAGGTGCCGTACATTCGCCGCATGTTTGCCGCAACTTTCCCGGCGAAATTTTCCGCGGATTCCTTGGCCACCAGAGCATAGTCCGGCGCGATGCAGGTCTGTCCGGCGTTGAGCAATTTGCCATAGGCAATGCGTTCAGCGGCCTGATCGAGATTCGCGGAAGCGTCGATGATCGCCGGCGACTTGCCGCCGAGTTCGAGTGTGATCGGCGTCAGATTGCGTCCCGCCGCTTCAGCGACAAGCCGGCCGACGCGCGTCGAACCTGTGAACAGCAGGTGATCGAACGGCAGCGCCGCGAAGGTTTGGGAGATGTTGCCGTCGATGTCCGTCACCATGATGTCGGAATCGTCGAAAGTGTCCGCAATCACCTGTTTTAACAGGGCTGCGAAGCGCGGCACGAGTTCGCTCGGCTTGATCATCACGCGGTTGCCGGCGGCAAGCGCGCTCACCGCCGGCGCGAGCGTCAGTTGCAGCGGATAATTCCACGGCGCAATGATGCCGATCACACCGAGCGGCTGCGGCAGCAGCCGGTTCTTCGCAGGCCAGAACTGAAACTGCGTCGTCACGCGTTGCGGCGCCATCCACGCGGCGAGATGACGCCGCGCGTGCTTGATCTCGCTTTGCACCAGCAGCGTCTCCGCCATCGTGGTCTCGATCGCGGCGCGATGGCCGAAATCCGCCGAGATCGCCTCCTGGAAGCGCTTCTCGTTCGCCGCGAGCATCGTGCTCAGCCTGCCGAGACGGTCGAGCCGCGCATCGTGCGACGGTGCCGGCTCATCGCGCGAAAGCCTGACCATGCGGTGGAAGCTGTCCTCGAGGCTGGCGCCCGGATTCTTGATTGCTTGCTCCATGATAGCCTCGGGGTTGGCTCGCTTCAGCCTGCAATGCTGGGCTTTTGCGAGCGACAGGACAAGATCGTTGCGGATTTGTCGCAGAAAATCGATGAAGGTTTCAGTCCTGTAGGCGGCACCATGCGACTTGGGGACGAGCTTGTCATAAAATCTTGAAAAGTTGGCTCGCAGCCCTTCCCAAAGCCGGCGCGCATTGATACATAGCCCTCGCGCCGGCGGCTCTGGTCCCGGTTGCCTTCTCAGGAAGCCTTCGATCCGGATCGATCGACGCCCAGCGGGCGTTGAACCGGGCCCTGTTCCTGCAGAAAGGCGTGCAACGATTATCGCGGGGTGGAGCAGCCCGGTAGCTCGTCAGGCTCATAACCTGAAGGTCACAGGTTCAAATCCTGTCCCCGCAACCATCTCAACTTGCGAAACCCCGGTCCTAGCGGCTGGGGTTTTCGTTTTGAGAGAAACCGCAAGGATTCCAGCAAGATCGCCCCGGACGTCGATCTGTAGCTCGTCCTCCTCGGGTGTCAGGATGATCTCCTTCACCAGTGACCGGACGATATCCGCCGCCGCCATGCGCTTGGCTTCCGAATCCTCCTGAAGCGCCTCATACAGCTCTTCGATCTGGACGCGGTAATGTGTTGCCATGTTCGGATGCAGCAGGAGCGGTGACTCCTCGGCGTCGGCCAGGAACGTCTCCAATTCCTTCTTCCGTCGCTCGAGCTTGGCGCTCCGCTCCTTCACCATGTCGATCGGCATGGCGTCCTTGAGATAGAGGTCCATGATCTTCTCGAGTTCGCGCTCGATCCGCTTCAGTTCGGCGTCGGCCGCATCGATCGACGCGCGGCCCTCCATCCGAAGCCGGTTCATCTCGCGGGTGAACTCGTCGCAGAACTCCTTGAACAGAGCCGGGTCCATCAGGTGATGGCGCAGGGCGTTCAGCACCCGCGCTTCGAGCCGGTCGCGGCGGATGTTCTTACGGTTGTCGCAGGTGCCCTTGTTGCGGGCTGTCGAGCAGCCGACCAGATCGGCTGAGATCATCGAGTAGCCGCCACCGCAGCAGGCGCACTTGGTCAGGCCCGAGAAGAGATATTTTGGGCGCCGGCGTTCGCGGAAATGGTTCTCGCTCTCGCCGTCATCGCTGCGCGTGTACTTGATGGCCGCTTGACGCGCCTTCGCTGCGGTCCAGAGATCGTCATCGAGAATGCGCAGCTCCGGCACTTCCTGGGTGATCCATTCGGACTCGGGGTTGGGCCGCGCCTGACGCTTGCCGGTGTCCGGGTCCTTGACGAAGCGCTGGCGGTTCCAGATCAGCTTGCCAATATACATTTCATTGTTGAGGATGCCGTTGCCGCGCCTAGCGTTGCCGTTGATGGTGCTGAAGCCCCAATCTCCGCCGCCCGGCGCGCTGATCCCGTCCTTGTTCAACTCGACGGCGATGCGCTTGGCCGACTTCCCGGCGATGTAGTCGCGGAAGATCCGCCGGACCACTTCGGCCTGGACCTCGTTGACGGTCCGATCGCCCCGTACCGGCTCGCCATTGCCGTCGAGCTTCTTCACCACGTCATAGCCGTAGGCATTGCCGCCGCCTGACTTGCCGAGTTCGACGCGCCCGCGCTGGCCGCGCCGAGTTTTGTCGGCGAGATCCTTGAGAAACAGCGCGTTCATCGTGCCCTTGAGGCCGACATGCAGGTGCGTAACCTCTCCCTCCGACAGCGTGACGATCTTCACGCCGCCATAGGCCATGCGTTTGAAGAAACCGGCGATGTCTTCCTGATCGCGGGAGAGGCGATCCATTGCCTCGGCCAGCACAATCTGGAAGCGACCGCGCAGGCCATCAGAGATCAGGGCCTGAACTCCGGGGCGCAGAAGCGAGGCGCCCGAGATGGCATGGTCGGTATATTCTTCGACGACCTGCCAGTCCTGCTTCTCGGCATGAACGCGGCAGATGCGGAGCTGATCGGTGATCGATGCGTCGCGCTGATTATCGGATGAGTAGCGGGCGTAGATCGCGACCTTCAAGACGCATTCTCCTGTGATGTCAGGAGCGCGTCGTGCGGCGATCCTTCGTCTCTTCCTCGTAAGCCTCCCGCGCGGCACGACGTGCGAGTAGCCGAACCAGTTCGATCAGACGCGGATCGGAGCCTTCGCCACGACGAGCGAGCGTCAGTTCCGGCTCTTCGAGCCGGGGAACGCTCTTTCGAGTCTGACGATCGCCGTCCCTCATCGTCACGCCGTTCCTCTGTCGCCACCCAGTGTAGATGATCACCACGGTTCAACAGTGGGGCAGAACGGTTCTTATTGACAGAGAAGCAGCCGGATACGATCTGGCTTGTATGGGATAGAACCTGAAACACTTGCGTAGCCTTGCGTAGCCTGGCGTCGCGCAAATACTTGCGCGATCTGGTGCAGCTATCGGCTCGCGGGGATATTGAACAACGCTTTGCACGAGCGTCGTTCCAGCCAGGACTTCTAAGCTTGAGAATAAAGGCCTCTATGCGCTTTCTCAAGCCCAGAGAGACGAAAACGGAGCCGCCGCAAGACGGTTTCCGAAGGGCACGAGGTCGTCACTATCGTAGAGAACGCGCCATAGGCGAATCTATCGCCGCAGGTGTCTGCGAGCGCGCCTCCTTCCGCGGGGCGCTCGCAACGTCCCGAGAGTGAGAGTGCTGACGAGTTTGCCGTGACGGGTTGGAGGTCGAGAGAAAGTCTCTCGGCTGCCCGTCATGGAGACAACCCATGACTCAATTGGAAATTATGGACGCCGCTCGCGATCGCCGGAACGGTTACAAAGTGGACGTGAGACGCGGTGAGCGGATCGGTCGCGTTTCTTCGGAATGGTTCTCTCGTCCGGCGGACGAACGCTATCTGTCGCTCAACGAACTGGCGCAGTCTGTACGCGATCGTGCCGAACGCAGCCGGACACGCGTGGTCGAAAGCGCGCTGATCCATGTAGAAGCGAGTCGAACCGATACTGAGCGGCTGTCCCTGATGCTGCCGGGATCGGACACACCCCTTGCCCCGACACACTGGAGCTTCGGCCAGCTCGCCAGCCAGATCGGCGCCCCGGCGACCTATCTGCGCCAGCTTCCGGCGGCGCTCGCAGGAATCAACCTGCAATATGGCCTGACCTCCAATCGCGCCGAGCAGATCAAGACGCTCGAAACACATGATGGCCGCGTTGAGCTTCGTGCTGTGACTGGTCCGGACTATGGCCGGATCTACGACTACGAACTCGTCGAGGCCGTGCAGCGCATCGCCGGCAACGGCACAGGCGATACCCGCTGGAAGGTGCCAGGCGTACTCGACTGGTCGACTGGCATCTACAATCCGCGCGTCGACATTACACAGGACACCACGACGCTTTACGCCTCCGACCGGGACGTCTTTCTGTTCCTCGTTGACGATCTCAATCCCATCGAAGCCGGACGCCTGCCGGACGGCTCGCCGGACCTCTACTTTCGGGGCTTCTATTGCTGGAATAGCGAGGTCGGCGCAAAGACGCTCGGCATGGCGAGCTTCTATCTTCGTGCGGTCTGCCAGAATCGCAATTTGTGGGGCGTGGAGGATTTCGAGGAAATCACCATCCGCCATTCCAAATATGCAGCCAATCGGTTCGCGCACGAAGCGGCGCCGGCGCTGCTCAATTTCGCAAATTCCTCACCCATGCCGTTCGTCAACGGCATCAAGGCGGCGCGCGAACGGATCGTGGCGAAGACCGACGAAGACCGCGCCGATTTCCTGCGCCGGCGCGGCTTCTCCAAGGCCGAGACAGGCAAGATCATCGACACGGTGCTGGCAGAGGAAGGCCGGCCGCCCGAGTCGATCTTCGACTTCGTGGCCGGCATCACCGCCGTTGCGCGTGACAAGCCGCATCAGGATGCGCGTCTCGACATGGAAGCCAAGGCGAAGAAGCTGCTCGATCGCGCCGCCTGACATCCGTGAAACCGGAAATGCGGATTTCCGTAGTTCCGGCTTTGCGCGCGTTTGTGCCTTTCCGGTTCGCCGGTGCGATGGCGCTGCCCTCTAGAGGAAGAGGGTGGCGCTTCGCTTCGTGACGGGTTTCAGGTCGAGAGAGAGGCTCTCGGCGCCCGTCGCGGAGTAAATCCAGATGGCTAATGCCGTACAGAAGATCACGCTGTCGTCCTCGCGCGACATCCCCTTCAACAAGCTCGTTTTGAGCCAGTCGAACGTTCGCCGCATCAAGGCCGGCGTGTCGATCGAAGACCTCGCAGCCTCGATCGCTCGTCGCGGCCTGATCCAGAGCCTTCATGTCCGGCCTGTCCTCGATGCCGATGGACAGGAAACCGGCAAGTTCGAAGTGCCTGCCGGCGGCCGACGCTATCGTGCGCTCGAACTGCTTGTGAAGCAGAAGCGTCTCGCCAAGGCCGCGTCCGTGCCCTGCGTTGTCGGAGACGCCGCCAGCGAGATTCTGATGGAGGAAATCTCGTTCGCCGAGAATGACGAACGCATCCCGCCCCATCCACTCGATCAATATCGCGCGTTCCAGTCCATGCGCGACAAGGGCATGACCGAGGAGGCCATCGCGGCGGCCTTCCTCATTGACGTGAACGTCGTCAAGCAGCGCCTGCGCCTTGCATCCGTGTCCCCCGTGCTTCTGGACATTTATGCCGAGGACGGCATCGATCTGAAGCAGCTCATGGCCTTCACGGTGACCCAGGATCACGCCCGTCAGGAGCAGGTCTGGGCGGCGATCAAGGACGGTTGGCAGAAGGAGCCCTATCAGATCCGGCGCATGTTGACGGAGACCACGGTGCGCGCCACCGACAAGCGCGCCGTGTTCGTCGGCGTCGATACCTATGAAGTCGCAGGCGGCGCCATCGACCGCGACCTGTTCGAGGACGACAAGGGCGGCTGGTTGCAGGACCCCGTTCTGCTTGACCGCCTCGTTGGCGAAAAGCTGAAGGCCATCGCCGAGGAAATCGCCGGCGAAGGTTGGAAGTGGGTCGATGTCGCCGTCAGCTTCCCCTACGGCCACGATCATGGCCTGCGGGAGCTGGCCGGCACGGCCGTCGATCTGAGCGACGAGGAGCGCACCAGCCGCGAGGCGCTTCGAAGCGAATATGATCGTCTCGAGGCCAAATATGCGGAAGCCGACGAACTGCCGGATGACATCGATCAGCGCCTCGGCGAGATCGAACAGACTCTCGAAGCCTTCGAGCAGCGTCCGGTGATCTACAAGCCGGCTGACGTCGCCTCCGCCGGCGTGTTTGTCAGCATCGACTCCGATGGTTCGCTGGCGGTTGACCGCGGCTACGTCCGTCCCGAGGATGAGGCTCCGGCCGAACCGGAAGACGGTGAAGTCGCGGACGAGGCCAGCGTCGATGGCAACACTGCGGCGCCGGTCGTTCAGCGGGCTGTCATCACCCTCGGCGGCCAGTCGGCCGAGCCGGAGGAAGAAGACGAGGAGGACGGCGTCAAGCCGTTGCCCGAGCGGCTGGTGACCGAGCTGACCGCGCACCGCACGCTGGCGCTTCGCGATGCTGTCGGAGGCAATCCGCATGTCGCCCTCACGGCGTTGCTGCATAAGCTGGTCCGCGACACGTTCCAGCGCACGGGCACGCAAGGCGCAAGCCTGCAAACCTCCGTCAATCACGTCTTCTTTCGTGAGCAAAGCGCGGACCTTGCTGAAACGTCCTATGCGAAGTCCGTCACCCAGCGGCATGAAGATTGGAAGGCGGACCTGCCGGCCGACGAGGATGCGCTGTGGGACTGGCTCATGACGCTCGACGACGCCAGCCGCCTGGCGCTGCTCGCTCATTGCGTCAGCTACGGGATCAACGCGCTCTATGAGCGGCCGAATCCCTATAGCGGCAATGGCGTCTCGCAGTCGGGTCTCGACCGTCGCATGGCGGAGGCGGATCGCCTGGCACGCGCCACCGGCCTCGACATGGTGGAAGTCGGATTCCGGCCCACGGTCGAAAACTATCTCGGCCGCGTGACCAAGCCCCGCATCCTTGCTGCTGTCCGCGAAGGTGCCGGCGAACGGGCGGCCGACCTGATCGGCCATCTGAAGAAGGGCGACATGGCCAAGGAAGCGGAGCGTCTGCTCTCGGATACGGGATGGCTGCCCGAGCCGCTGCGCGTTGCCGATCTCGACGGCAAGCAGGCCGTGGCGCCGCAAGCGGATGCGGACTCCGGCGAAGACGCCGCGCTGCCCGATTTCCTCGCCGACGATGGCGATGAGGACGACCTGACCGAGGCAGAGGACGACGAGCACGCGATGATCGCTGCCGAATGACAACTCAGCGGGGAGTGGCGCGAGCCGCTCCCCTTCCTTCCCGCTCTCCCGAGGTTTCTCCCATGATTCCGATCTCCGCGTCCGCGGCGGCTCCCGCCGCACCGCTTCCGCTCGCCAGCGTTTCCGATAGCGCGCCATCGATTCTTGCCGCGGCGCAACTCCTTCTTCCGCATGTCGAACATGGCCAGCGCATTGACGCCGCCACGCTGCGCAGCGTGATGGAAGCTGCTTTCGCGGCGTCAGACGCTGCTGGCGCATGGGACTGGAAAACGGCCTATGACGCTTGCGAGGCGGCGACCGTCCTGTTCTTGCGCAAATACGGAAAGGCGCTTTTCCGCAAAGCCGGTTCTCCGGCGATGGCCCTGCCGCAGTTCGCCAAGATCGCGAGCCTCCTGCCGACCCATACGCGTCGCTCCGAGGAAACCCAGACCTTCCAGCAGTTCTCGACGCCGATCCCGTTGGGTTTCGCCGCTGCGCTGGCGGCCGCGATCACTCCCGCGGATCGTGTGCTGGAGCCTTCGGCCGGCACGGGGCTGCTCGCCATCCTGGTTGAGATCGCCGGCGGTTCGCTCATCCTCAACGAGCTTGCCGAGACCCGCGCCAGTCTTCTTTCGCTCCTCTTTCCGGCTCAGTCCGTCTCGCGCTTCGACGCCGCGCAGATCGACGATCATCTCGACACCGGCATTCTGCCCTCCGTCGTATTGATGAACCCGCCGTTCTCGGTCACGACCAATGTCGAGCGCCGCATGGCCGACGCCGCGTTCCGCCATGTTGCCTCGGCGCTGGCCCGTCTTGCTCCCGGCGGCCGCCTGGTGGCGATCACAGGCGCGAATTTTGGCCCCGATCTTCCCGCTTGGCGCGACGCCTTCGTTCGGCTTCAGGAGCGCGGCCGCGTGGTCTTCACGGCGACCATTGACGGTTCGGTTTATGCCAAGCACGGCACGACCATCGATACGCGACTGACCGTCATCGACAAGCTGCCCGCCGACGATTCGGCCGTATTCCCCGCTTCCCTCGGCATTGCGCCGGACGTCACGACATTGCTCAACTGGATCGGAGCACAGATTCCGCCGCGCCTCACGGTGGCGTTGCCCGCTCTTACGGCTCCAGCCTCTGTCGCGACGCCCCGCAGCGTTCGCGGATACCTCGCCCGCGCTGCGGCGCCGCGCCCGGCTGCGCTCGCCTCGATCGAGCCTGTGGGCGTCGAACTCGCCTATGAGACGGTGGACTGGACGCCGCCCGAAGGCATGCGGTTGACCGACGCGATCTATGAAGAATACGGATTGCAGTCGATCCGTATTCCCGGCTCGGCGGCCCATCCCACCAAGCTCGTGCAATCGGCCGCGATGGCGAGCGTGGCGCCGCCGAAGCCGAGCTATCGTCCGATGCTGCCGGCGAATATCCTCGGCCTGCTTTCGGACGCCCAACTCGAAACCGTGATCTACGCCGGCGAAGCGCATGCCGACTATCTCGCCGGATCGTGGACGGTCGATGAGACCTTCGATCTCGTGCAAGCCGCGCCAGCCGACGCCACAAACGCCGTCCACTTCCGGCGCGGTTTCATGCTCGGCGACGGCACCGGCGCGGGCAAGGGCCGCCAGTCGGCCGGCATCATTCTCGACAACTGGCTGCGCGGCCGGCGCAAGGCGGTGTGGATCTCGAAGTCCGACAAACTGATCGAGGACGCGCAACGCGATTGGTCGGCGCTCGGCATGGAGCGCCTGCTAGTCACGCCGCTCTCGCGCTTCCCGCAGGGCAAGAGCATCGCGCTCACGGAAGGCGTCCTATTTACAACCTATGCCACGCTACGCTCCGACGACCGCGGGACAAGGGTTTCCAGGGTCAGGCAAATCGTCGAATGGTTGGGCTCCGACTTCGATGGAGTGATCATTTTCGACGAAAGCCACGCCATGCAGAACGCCGCCGGCGGCAAGGGAGAACGGGGTGACGTGGCCGCCTCGCAGCAAGGGCGCGCCGGGCTGCGCCTTCAGCATGCGCTCCCGAACGCCCGCGTTGTGTATGTGTCTGCGACTGGCGCCACCACCGTTCACAATCTCGCCTATGCGCAGCGCCTCGGTCTGTGGGGCGGCGAGGATTTCCCCTTCGCCACCCGCGCGGAATTCGTGGAAGCCATCGAGGACGGCGGCGTCGCGGCGATGGAGGTGCTGGCCCGCGATCTGCGGTCGCTCGGCCTCTACACCTCGCGCTCGCTCTCCTATGACGGCGTGGAATACGAATTGGTCGAGCATCAACTCACGCCCGAGCAGACCCGGATCTATGACGCCTATGCCGACGCGTTCGCGATCATCCATAACAATCTCGATGCGGCGATGCAGGCGGCCAACATTACAGGGTCGGATGGCACGCTGAACAGGCAGGCCAAATCCGCTGCCCGCTCGGCCTTCGAATCCGCGAAACAGCGTTTCTTCAGCCATCTGCTCACCAGCATGAAAACACCGACCCTGATCCGCTCGATCGAGCGCGACCTTGAGGATGGTCATGCATGCGTGATCCAGATCGTCTCGACCGGCGAGGCGCTCATGGAACGACGGCTGGCCGAGATTCCGACAGAGGAATGGAACGACGTCCGCGTCGATATCACGCCGCGCGAATACGTCCTCGACTATCTCGCCCATTCCTTCCCGGTGCAGCTCTACGAGCCATTTACCGACAGCGCAGGCAATCTGTCCTCACGCCCGGTCACTCGCGACGGTCAGGCCGTCGAGAGCCGTGAAGCCGTCGCCCGGCGCGACGAGTTGATCGAACGCCTGGCTTCTTTGACGCCAGTCCCCGGCGCGCTCGACCAGATCGTGCAGCGCTTCGGCACGGATATGGTGGCCGAGGTGACAGGGCGCTCTCGCCGTATCGTGCGCAAGGGCGATCGTCTTGTCGTCGAGAGCCGTGCGCCCTCGGCGAATCTCGCCGAGACCGCCGCCTTCATGGACGACCTGAAGCGCATCCTCGCCTTCTCGGAAGCGGGCGGAACGGGCCGCAGCTATCATGCCGAGAAGTCCGCGCGGAATCGGCGCCTGCGCATCCATTATCTGCTGGAGCCCGGCTGGAAGGCCGACGCCGCGATTCAGGGACTCGGCCGCACGAACCGGACAAACCAGGCGCAGCCGCCGTTGTTTCGTCCGATCGCGACCAACGTGAAGGCAGAGAAGCGCTTCCTGTCCACCATCGCCCGGCGTCTCGATACGCTGGGGGCGATCACGCGTGGCCAGCGCCAGACCGGGGGCCAGGGATTGTTCAGGCCCGAGGACAATCTGGAGTCGCCTTACGCCCGCGATGCGCTGCGCCAGCTTTATCTCCTGATCGTGCGCGGCAAGATCGAGGATTGCAGTCTCGAGCGTTTCGAGGCCGCCACCGGCCTGAAGCTGATGGACTCGAATGGCGTCAAGGACGAGTTGCCGCCGATCACGACATTCCTGAACCGGCTGCTCGCGCTGACCATCGAGCTTCAGGGCATCCTGTTCACCGCCTTCGAGCAACTGCTCGAGGCCAAGGTGGCGGGCGCGATCGCCAGCGGCGTCTATGATGTCGGCCTGGAGACGCTAACGGCGGAGAGCTTCTCCGTCAGCGATCGCAAGACGATCTACACCCATCCCTCCACCGGCGCGCAAACCCGGCTGCTCACCATCACCGAGCGGCGGCGCAACAAGCCGATGACAGTGGACGACGCCTTCGGGTGGCTGGCGGACGGCCATGGCAAGCTGCTGTTGAACGGCAAATCGGGCCGTGCGGCCGTGCAGGTCCCTGCGCCCTCGCTGATGCTGGATGATGGCGAGATCGAACGGCGCGTGCGCCTGATCCGCCCGATGGAGCATCATCATGCTTCGCTGAAAATGATGGCGGAGAGCCACTGGGAGGAAACCGACCGCGAAACCTTCGCCGCCGTCTGGAGGCGTGAAGTCGCAGACGTGCCGAGATACGCCGACAGCACCATCCACATCGTCGCCGGCCTTCTTTTGCCGGTGTGGAAGCGCCTGCCGAACGAGTCGACGCGGGTCTATCGGCTTCAGACCGATGACGGCGAACGCATCATCGGCCGCCGTGTCTCGCCCGCCTGGACGGCGAATGCGACCACATCCGGAACGGCCAGCCTCGCAGCCGACGACGCCTATGCCGCACTCATCGACGGCCGGACCATCCTCGACCTCGCCGAGGGCCTTCAGTTACGCCGCGTCCGCGTCATGGGCGCGAACCGCATCGAGCTGTCCGGCTTCACGGACACCATGCGGGATCGGTTGCGCGCCTATGGTCTCTTCACCGAGATCATATCGTGGAAGCTCCGGTTCTTCGTACCCGTCGATGCCACGGGCGCAGCCGTGCTCGCCACGCTGCTCGAAACCTATCCGGTCGAGCGCATCGGCGAGCGGGAGGCCGCGTGATGGCGCGTCACGATGCTTCCGAACTGGCAAGCCGTCTCGGCCGACACGCCGAGGCGGTTTGCCGTTACTATCTGTCGTCCGGCCAACGTACCGGTCGATACTGGCAGGTGGGCGATGCGCGCAACAGTCCCGGCCGTTCGATGTTCGTGCGTCTGACCGGTCCGCCATCCGGCAAGGGCGCGGCCGGCAAGTGGACCGATGCATCGACGGGGGAGCATGGCGATCTTCTCGATGTCATCCGCGAGGCCCTCGACTTTGTCGACTTCAAGGATGTGGCGGAGGAAGCGCGCCGTTTCCTCTCGCTCCCGCATCCCGAGCCGGAAAGAACGCCGAGCGACAAAACGTCCGGCATGTTGGTCGGTTCGCCCGAAGCATCGCGGCGGCTCTTCGCCATGGCGCAGCCGGTCGGCGGCACGCTTGCGGAAATCTACCTGGGCGGGCGGGCGATCACATCGCTCGTCGGTGTCAGCGCGCTGCGCTACCATCCGAGGTGCTACTACAAGGCCGACAAGCATTCGCCGACCGAAATCTGGCCGGCGATGGTCGCTGCCGTCACCGATCTCGACGGCAGGCAGACCGGCGCGCACCGCACCTGGCTCAATCCGGACGGCTCGGGCAAGGCGTCCGTCGAGTCACCGCGGCGGGCGATGGGTGACCTTCTCGGGCACGGCGTCCGCTTCGGCGTCACCGGTGAAGTGCTCGCGGCCGGCGAAGGCATCGAAACCGTGCTGTCGCCCCGCCAGGTTCTGCCCCACATGCCGATGCTGGCGGCGCTCTCGGCCGCTCACCTCGCCGCCATCTTGTTTCCGCCGCCGCTGCGCAGGCTCTATGTCCTCAAAGATCGCGATCCGGCCGGAGATGGCGCAAGAGATAGCCTGATCGCCAGAGCAACGAGCGTCGGGATCGAGGCGATCGCAGTGTCGCCGGTGTGCGAGGACTTTAACGAAGATCTGCGCTGGCGCGGCGTCGATGCCCTTCGGGCAGCCTTGAAGGAGCAGCTTCGTCCCGAAGACGTCAGCCGGTTCATGGAGGCGTGAAGGATCGGCGGGGGACGAGGCGCGGATCGGGGGTCTTAACCTGCCATCTCCGCTCACCATCGGCAGCACCTTATCCGTGTCGGAGAATCCCGCACCCACGGCCTTCTGAGAGGGCGATCGGCCCACAAACGAGCCGGCCGGGCAATGGCCGCGCTCCGGCTATTTTCCGCCGGCGGGGAATCCACCCCACGCGACAGGTCGCGCGGGGACCCCGGACCGCCCCGCCTTTGCAGCGCGAAACAAAATAGCCGGGCTTGGCCATCAAGGCCCTCGCGGGAGCGCGAGGGCTGCCAGTCCGTCCCGCCCGTGGGCTTTCGACGCCTGCGAAGGTCGCGGTGGGCGCGGTCTCCAGACAAAGGACGTTCCCGATGACGAACGAAGACGACACCGCAGGCCTCATACCGATCCACACCTCGTCCCCCACCGATCATCTCCTCACCGAACTCCAGCTCTACGGCTGGCGTCCGTTTCAGGACGAACCCGATCCAAGGCCGCTCCCCGAGGGGAAAGACGTTGCCGCCGCCATCGCAGATATCTTCGATGCCCTCGTCGCGACGCTTGGCGACACCCGCCTCGAACCCGACCTCGAGGAATTGCTCTGGGGGACCGTCAATCTCTTCCACCGCGCCACAGGCCGGGTCGAGCGCGAGCTTGACGACAACGAGCAGGCGCAGCGCCGCCTTCAGAAGGAACAGGATGGCAGCGAGGTTAAGTCGGTCGAACTGGAGCGCCTCACGGCGGAGGGCCAGACCCTCATCGAGCGGCGCAACAGCATGGAACTCTTCCGCGACGTCGCCTCCGAAGCCTTCGAGCATCATACTGGCACAGCGTGGCGGCCGCGCACCGGGTCAAAGGTCAACCATCGAAACCTGACCGCCGCGATGATCGATTCCAGAGACTTCCTTGCCGCGAAGCACCGCGCCGAGACCGAGATGATGCTGCCTGCCGGCCCCAAGGTTGCCGTGACCGGCGGCGCGGACTTCAACGACCATCGCCTGATCTGGGCGAAGCTCGATCAGGTCCATGCAAAGCACCCCGACATGGTGCTGATGCACGGCGGCACGCCGAAGGGCGCCGAACTGATCGCCTCCCGCTGGGCCGACACCCGCAAGGTGCCGCAAGTCGCCTTCCGGCCCGACTGGACAAAACACGGCAAGGCCGCGCCCTTCAAGCGCAACGACGCCATGCTGGATGTCCTGCCGGTCGGCGTCCTCGTTTTCCCGGGCACAGGGATTCAGGAGAATTTCGCGGACAAGGCCCGCAAGCTCGGCATCCCGGTCATGAAGTTCGACGGCGGCGCGTAAAGCGCCGCCTCAACCCAGCATCTCCGGCTTGAACAGCGAACGCCGGCTGATGATCTTACCCGACATCATGAACACACCATCACCGGTGTAGTGCAGTGTCTCAGGATGCTTCGGCGAAGCGGCCACATGCGCCTTCACCACTTCGAAAACGAAGAAGTTGTAGCGATCGACCAATGCATCATCGTGCAGGCGGCACTCTAAGTTCGCATGGCACTCGCCGATCAACGGCGCCTTGACCTCATCGGCTTCATTCGCCGTCAGGCCGAACTCCGCGAACTTGTCGATCTCGGCGCCTGTCGTGTTGCCGATCCCGACCACCGTGTCGGTTAGTGCTGTCGTCGGCAGGTTGATGACGCATTCGCGGCTGCTTCTGATCATATCGAAGCTATGATTGCCGCCGGAAATCATCAGCCCCACCAGCGAAGGAGAGAACTCCAGAATCGTGTGCCAGCCGAGCGTCATGATGTTGGTCTTGCCCTGCCATTGCGACGACACAAGCACGATCGGACCGGGTTCAAGATAGCGGCGCACTTGGCTAACGGGGAAATCATCCTTGCGGATTTTCCGTGTCATGACGTGCCTCACTGTGACGATCGCATACGAATATCTGTTTCAAGCTCCGATGACATGACCGCGCAGGCACAGGAGCAGGGACGAAGACCGGCATCGATGCCTGCAGTTCGCGCATCCCGATCATGAAGTTCGACAGCGTTGCTTTCAATGGTCGATACTTGACCGCCCGAGCGCTTTCTGGCTCAAATGAACCATCCTTGTAGAACCGGTGAAGTAGCATAGTCGCAGGCGGAGCGAATCTCCTGGCAGCCTGTCGTGATCCCTCAACCGTATGGAGGTTTCCATGACACTGATCCTGCTCGCCGTCTTCTTGACGATCGCATTCTGCATCATCGCCTATAAGCTCGCGATCTATGCTCTTCCTTTCTGGGTCGGGCTGACGGCTGCTCAGCACGCTTGGGTCGCCGGGGCCGGTGTGGTGATGTCGGGCTTCGCCGCCTTCGCCGCTGCGCTGTTGTCCATCGCGCTCGTGATCGTCGTTCTTGGCTTCACGAAGAATCCGGTTCTGCGCCTGGTCGCACTCGCCATCTTCGCGGTGCCCGCAATGATCGCAGGTTATGCCGTCGTGCATGGTATCGCGAAGAACGCGATCGACTCGGCGATCATGCTGAATCTCCTTTGCTGCGTCGGCGGGCTGTTCATCGGCGTCGCCTCGATCGTCAACCTCAATGCGCTCGGCGAGGACGTGTTATCGCGCTGAGGCGATTGCGATCCGCCGCTCCTGAGCGAAACCTGGGCGGCTTTGGCCGCCGGGCCTCGCTTCTCCGATCAGAAGACGGTTGTCAGGTCGAAACGGTCTGTATCCCGTCCATTCCGATCTGCTTCGCGCGGCTTGGAAAATCGGTCTTCGCGTGTGAATCTCGGCGCGGTTGAAAACGGTGCGTGCCTTCTGCGTCGATCCACTTCGTATTGCGCGAGCCGCAGCAACTTCATTGCCTTCTCGCAACATCACGGATCGAGCCTTCGTACATAACGCCGGATCACGGGCCATTCGCCGTAGGCCCGATAGCGTTGCCGCTTTATCCCGGACGACCTTCCGAACGGCAGCGCGAAGGGTGGCCGTGAAGGAATGATGTGCGGACGTCGCTTGAGGTGGTGCTGCGTTGCCCTGCCGCGATGCTGCTCTCGGCGGGAGCGATGATTCTGCTGTGCGTCTCCGTCTATGCTCGCGAAAGCGCCAATCCCTCCGACTGACTGATCCCCTAAGTCCGTTCGGCTTCCGGCCGCAACCCCCGCGGCTCCGGACCGTGTTGGCGCAAAGCGCCTGCCCGCACCACTCCGGGCCTTGGGGGTCAAGCTGCCGCCAAGACGTCAGTGCAGGCGGCCCCCGACGTCCTTTTCCGGGTCTCGTCGGAGGGATGGTCCCTCCGAGGAGCAACGGAGACTTAAAATGCAGAACATCGTCATTCTCGCCGGCAACATCGGCCAGGACCCCGAAACCCGCACCACCCAGGGCGGCACTCGCATCACCCACTTCACGCTGGCCACCTCGCGGCCGCGCTACTCGGAAGGTAAGGTCGTCCGGGACGAGAACGGTTACCGGGTCCAGGATACCGAATGGCACCGGATCACCGCTTTCAACGGACTCGGCAAGACGATCCAGGAGCATTGCCAGAAGGGCATGAAAGTTCTGGTGCGCGGCCGCATCCACTACACGAAGTGGACCGACCAGCAGGGCAACGACCGCTACGGCTGCGAGATCATCGCCGAGACGGTCGACTTCCTGAGCCGGGCGAAGCAGACCGAGGCTGAAAGTGGCAAGCAGCCCGAATTCGAAGACGACATCCCGTTCTGAGCTGGTGAGTAAAGGCCCGGCGGCGAAAGCCGCCGGGTTTTCGCGTGTTCGCATTCGATCACGATTGCTCGTCGCTTTGGCGTTCGCGTTGTGACGCTGCCGTGCGCGCACCTCATGCGTGACGAGCACAAATCACTCCCCGGTTACGTCACGTCTGGCCGCGGACATCGCGCCAGATTGCCGACGCGCAGATGATCGGACCAGTAGGATAGAAGCAACGCCAGACTTCGGCATGAGGACATAGCCAGGGTTTCCGGCTCCGGTCAGCGCGCACCACACCGCTCTTTGAGGCGCGACCTTGGTTTCAATCCCGGCCTTCCCGGGTCAACCCGCTTGGGTCCGCTACGCGAGCGTGCGGTCGCTGCGGCTTCGCCTGCGCGATGACCCCGGCCGAGACCAAAACACGTCGGGCGCCTGTCGAGCGGGGAATGGTCCCCGCCTCCAGACAGGAGCCGGAAAATGTCCCTTGCAGATGCCCACGCTTTCGCCTTCAGCCTTGCTTCCACCCTGATGGTCTCGATCGTCATCTTCCGTGCCGGCGACGGCACTGTCGGCGTGATGGTCGCCAGCGAATACGATGGCGACGAAGACACCGTCGTCGATGAGTTGGACCCGTTCGCCGCGTGAGGGGCGAAGCCGGCCGGCCGCTGTCCCCATAGACCCCAAGGTCTCCGGCTCGACGGGCGACCGAATCAGTTACCGACGTTTCTTGATTTAAGACATGTGGAGAGGCGGTTTTCGGTCGCATTTCGCTCCAAGTACGACTAAATTAGTCGTAGTTCTGGAATGCGCGTAGGTCCGAATGGGAGGTGATCATGCATGATCACCTCCCGACAGTCGCGGGCCGCACGCGCGTTACTGGGCTGGACGCAGGAGACGCTCGCTGACAAGGCCCGAGTATCATTGACCGCGCTCAAGCGCCTCGAATCCGAAAGCGGATTGGGGGTGTATGAGACCACGCGCGATCAGGTTCGCAGGGCATTGGAAGCAGCGGGCATCGTCCTTCTGTCCGTCGACCGAGGACAGGGAGTGCTATTGGTCGATGATCGCGCGGATCGGGAAAGCTGATACATTGCTGCCGGTTGATGCCGGAGCGGCAATTGTCGCTGCCGATGCCGGCGGCTCCATTTCGAATTCGATTCCGTCAGTGTTCGCGCCCGATGCGCTAAGGCCGCCCCATGATTGATCCGTTCGAGGATACGCCGCCCTCCTGCCAGCAACTGACCGAATACGACAGGTCGCACATCAAGCTCTATATGCGCCTTCTCGATGCTAATGCCGATGGCGCGGATTGGCGGGAGGCGGTCGAAGTGTTGTTCGGGGTCGATCCTGCTCGCGAGCCGGAGCGCGCGCGGCAGATCCACGACAGTCATCTTCAGCGCGCGCGCTGGATGACGCAGACCGGATATCGACAGTTCCTGCAACAGTCGAGCAACAGGCTGTAATTTAATAATAATTTCTGGTGTCGTGATGCGCCGGCAGCATCGCGCAATGCCGGCGTCAAGACTCCCGCACATCCCTGCGTGTGGGAATCAATATTTGCTCGATTTATGCGATACGTGCAGGGGTGACCAATGAGGCCCGATACTTCGCGATGGAGAGAGCATCATAGTTACGACTTCTTCGATCATCTGATGAACGAAGGTTTGGCGTGGGAGTGTCTCCGTCGCCAGGAGCAATATCAACGTCGGTATCAGGCTCTCGTTGCTGCCAAGGCCGACAACGCGCCATTGCCGCTCGAAGACCAGCGCCGTTGGGGGTTGCGATTTCGCGGCGCGGCCAAGCCTCTCCATACTCGCGCAAACCATCTTCTGGTCTCCCGCCGTCATCCCGTCGGTACTCACGCTCATGCCGGCGCCCGACCACCTGTCCGCCGCGTCGCAACCGCCGCTCGCAACGTTTGAAGCGACGAGGGACGGTCCAGAGGGAAGATATGTCATCTACGCGGCCGAGACCCCTATTCAACTCGTTTTCTATCCGGCCGGGGAAACGCACGCGCCGCTCGTCGCGCTGATCCCGATCGACCCCGAAACGCTCACCTTGGTCGATGTGCTCACGCGCTTCTGGCGAGCCGTGTATGGCCGTCGGCCACTTGCTGACAAGCGCCTGACGCGCCAGCAGCGCCGCCGTCTTCGACTGATGCTGCAAGCAGTCGACGGCCGCATGAACGGCGCAAGCTATCGCGAGATTGCCATCGTGATCTACGGCGCAGAGCGCGTCGCCAGCGATCCATGGAAGACGTCGCCGCTGCGCGACTCCGTCATCGGCCTCGTCGAGGGCGGCTTCGCCCTGGTCGGCGGCGGCTATCTCGAACTGCTTCGTCATCGCCGTCGATCATAGCCGGCCTGCCGTGTCTTGAGGGGTGGGGATTTTAGCTTCCTGAAGTTCCCCATCCCCCCTGACGCTCTTCCTCCGCCACCGTGGTCGCTGTCCGCCGCTGATCTCCAGCGGTCCGACGCAACACCACGGAGGCCCGATCCATGCCATACGCTCCCGTCGTTCTGCCGCCACGCTACCTGCGCACCAAGGAAGCCGCGGAGTTTCTCAGCCTCTCGGCCCGAACCCTCGAAAAGCATCGTACATATGGAACCGGTCCGGCCTATCGCAAGCTCGGTGGCCGCGTCGTCTATGCCATCGACGATCTCGAAACCTGGGCCGATCGCGGTGCGGTGACGTCCACCTCCGATCCGCGCGGCGCCGTGCTGCCCGCCAAGCGCCAAGCCTTTCCATCCGGCCCGCGGGTCGGTCGCTCTGCACGCTGACCGCCGCCGGCTTCCTTCATGACGGTGCGGCGTCGACCCCTTTCGGAGCGCGGGCAACTCGACCTGTTCAGGGCGCTCCCCGGCGACTTCGCGCCACGAGACGCGCAGGATCTCATGGCCTATCCCTTTTTCTCCCTCGCCAAGACGCACCGCGTCGCGCCGATTGATTTCACTGCCGGTGGCATTTCGATCCGCGTCGAGGCTGTGCCCGATCACGGTATGGCGACCATCTGGGACGCCGATATCCTGATCTGGGCCGCAAGTCAGATTGTCGAAGCCCGCGACGCCGGCCTTCGCACCTCCCGGCTCATGGCCGCCACCCCCTACGAAATCCTGAAATTCATCGGGCGCGGCACGTCGCTGCGCGATTACCAACGTCTCAAGGCGGCGCTGGACCGACTTCAATCCACCACCGTCAGCACGACCATCCGCCAGCCCGCCGAAGGGCACCGGCACCGCTTCTCGTGGATCAATGAGTGGAAGGAGCGCACGGATCGCAACGGCAAACCTGACGGCATCGAGATGATCGTGCCCGACTGGTTCTACCAGGCCGTGCTCGACGATGTGCTCGTGCTCACCATCGACCGGGCCTATTTCGATCTCACGGGCGGCCTCGAACGCTGGCTCTACCGGATCGTGCGCAAGCATGGCGGCCGCCAGCGCAACGGATGGCGCTTCGACTTCCGTCATCTGCATCTGAAATCCGGGAGCCTATCGCCGTTCAAGCGCTTTGCCTTTGAGCTGCGTGACATCATCCGACGCCAGCCATTGCCCGGCTACACGCTGTTTCTTGAAGTCGAGATCGGCGGCCGGACGCTGCTCGCCTTCGAGCCTTCCACTCCCTGTGGACAGGCTGTGGATTCCTTCGTGCCATCCGGAACCCGCCGACGCGTGCTATCCGGAACCGGCCACTCGTGCCAACAGGAACCAAAACCGCATCTAACTCTAGGCGGTGGAAGAAGAAATCGCGCTCTTAACTTAGACTCTAACACAGAGTCTAACTTTAAGAGGCGCGCGCGCGATGTTGAAAACATCGAAAGCGAACGTCTGAACACGTTCGAAACGCCTGACGATCGCAACAAACCCGGTACGACTTTCCGTAAATCCTCTTTTACGGCCGACGATACTTCAGACCCTTGGACGCCGCTCCGAAGCCACAGGCCGGGAGAAGCGTCATGATCGTCGCGCTCCTCAACCAGAAAGGCGGAGTCGGCAAGACGACGCTCGCGCTCCATCTCGCCGGCGAATGGGCGCGCCGCGGCAGGCGCGTCACCCTGATCGATGCAGATCCACAAGGTTCCGCCCTCGATTGGTCGCAGCAGCGCGGTCGCGAGTGTCTCCCGCGGCTGTTCGGCGTCGTCGGCCTCATGCGCTCCGCGCTGCTCGCCGCCGATCTCGTCCTGATCCCGGTGCAACCATCGCCGCTCGACGGATGGGCGTCGGCAGAGATGCTGGCTCTCCTGACGGAAGCGCGCATCTACCGGCCGCAGCTCGCCGCCCGTTTCGTGCTCAACCGGTGCGCCGCGCGCACCGTCATCGCCCGCGAGACGGCCGAGACGCTGGCCGATCACGATCCGCCGGTGCTCGCGAGCACGATCGGTCAGCGCGTCGTCTTCGCCGACGCTGCGCAGACCGGACGGCTCGCTTCCGAGATCTCCGATGACAATCCGGCATCGCGCGAGATCGCGGCGCTCGCCACGAAGATCGAGCGGCTTCGCATCGGAAGGATCGCGCCATGACGATCCTCACTGGCGACTGCCGCGATCTCATGTCGGTCCATGGACCGTTCGATCTGATCCTCGCCGATCCACCGTATGGCGACACGTCGCTCGCGTGGGATCGCCGCGTCGACGGCTGGATCGCGCTCGCGCGAAGCGCGCTCAATCCCACCGGCTCGTTGTGGGTGTTCGGATCGTTGCGCTGCTTCATGGCGACCGCGGATCGGTTCACTGAGGCAGGCCTTCGGATCGCGCAGGAGATCGTCTGGGAGAAGCAGAACGGTACCGGCTTTCATGCTGACCGCTTTAAGCGTGTGCATGAGTTGGCTGTTCAGTTCTACCCTGCCGAGACGGCGTGGCGCGACATCTACAACGATGTCCAGACCACGCCGGACGCGACCGCGCGGACGGTCCGGCGCAAGCAACGTCCTCCCCATACCGGCCAGATCGATGCCGGGCATTACATCAGCCATGACGGCGGACCACGCCTCATGCGCTCGGTCATTTACGTGCGCAACCGTCACGGCCGGGCGATCCATCCGACCGAGAAGCCATCCGCACTCCTCGAAATCCTGATCCGCACGAGCTGCCCGGAAGGTGGCCTCGTCGGCGACTGGTTCGCCGGCTCCGGCGCGGCCGGCGAAGCCTGCCGGCTCTCCGGCCGACGCTATCTCGGTTGCGAGATCGACGCCGCCATGGCCGAGCACGCCCGCGCGCGCATCGCCGCCGTGCTGCCATTCCACGCCGGAGGTGCGTCATGACGGCGCGCACCAACAAGCGTGGTTTCACATCCAGACCGAGCGATCCAGACGGCTGGATTAAGGCCAGCGAAACGCCGTCGCCACGCAACGGCGCAGCAGCGATCTACACGGCTCGCCTCACCATCGACGTCACGCCGGCCCTGCGCGGCCGCATCAAGGTCGCCGCCTTCAGCCGCGGCGTCACCGTCGCCGACATGCTGCGCGACCTGCTCGCGCGGGAATTCCCGTCAAACTCAGGAGATCCCTCATGACCGGCCATGCGTCGCGCCGCTCGCGCTGGCGTCCGTCGCCGGACGCGCCGGCGCCGTTCACCACGCTCGTCCATTTGACGTGGCGTCAAAAGAAGATCGAGCACTGGATCAGGTTCGGCCACAAGAGCCATGAACAGATTCTCGACCGACATCGCAGCGTCGTCGGCTTCGCGCCGAACAGCATCTTCGCGCTCGTGCGCTGGGCCGCCAACGACTACGGCACCATCCTCTCGCGCGTTGACATCGTCCGCGCCATCGCAAGCGGCGAACCATTTCAGACGCTGCCCTTCGTGCGTCCCGGCGGCGAGATTCTGCTGAAGGCCGAAACCTGGCCGACGGTCGAGCGTGTGCTCCAGCAGGTCGATGCGATCGAAGGTCTCGGCATCGACCCGTCCAACGTCGATCCGGATCACTGGCGGCATGTTCATCATCGCCTGCGCGCCGGCGAACAGCCTTCCGCCTACACGTCGTCACGCCATGAGGCATGGCTGATGCGCTGTCGGGTAACATCATGACGCGCTTCGGTCTGCTCCTTTGCACCGCGCTAGCCTCATTCGGCGTCGGCTATCCGGGCCTCACGCCGATGCCGATCAAGCTGATCTGGAACGCCTCCGCCAGCGCGCCGATCGGCTTCTACACGATCGATTTCGACGGCCCGTTCGACGTCACGGACCTCGTGGCCATCGACGCGCCCGAGCCGCTCGCGACTTTCCTCGCCGAGCGCGGCTATCTGCCCAAGGGCGTGCCGCTTCTCAAGCGCGTGCTTGCGGTTTCCGGACAGGTGGTTTGCCGCACGGGCCTTACCATCACGGTCGATGGCGTCGACATGGGCCATGCGCTCAAACGCGATCGCGCCGGCCGCGATCTCCCCGACTGGCAAGGCTGCATACGCATCCAGACCGGTGAGTTCTTCGCGATGAACTGGCAGGTCGGCGACAGCCTCGATGGCCGTTACTTCGGCCTTCTCCCCACCGACCAGATCATCGGTCGCGCGGTCCCGCTGTGGACCGACGAGGAGGACAACGGCCGCTTCGAATGGCGCGCGCCAACGCGGTGAGCGCTTCCCCATCGACGGGAGCGGTGCCCGCCGATGGCCTTCTCAACACCACCGCCAAGGAGACTGTCATGCCGCAAATCGGTCAATTCACGCGCGACGAGACCGGCTTTATCGGAAACTTCGGGACGCTCCTACTGCATCAGGACATCATCATCATCCCGGCAGAACCATCCGACGCGGAGAACCCACCAGATTATCGCGTTCACCTCTTCGACGGTATGAGCAACGAAACAGGCCCGGAGATCGGTGCGGGCTGGAAACGCACCGGAGAGAAGGCGGGCGAATATGTCGCGCTGCTCATCGACGATCCGGCTTTCCCGCATCCGATCCGCGCCAACCTGTTCCGCGACGATGAGGCCGGCAACGCCTGGTCGTTGCACTGGTCGCGTCCGCGCGACCGCGGCGAGAAGGTTTGAGCGATGCCTGCTCGCCGTCAATCGACGAGCGGTCGGAGTGCGTCCGGGCTGCGCTGCGCTGCCCGGCGCATGGCTCTCCTTCTCCTTTCCGGCCTTTCCTTTGCGAGCATCATACCGGCGGTCACGATGGCGCAGGGCTCGCCGATCGCGAGACCGTCGCCGCGCGATCCCTATGCCGATCACATCGCCGAAGCATCGCGACGATTCGGTATCTCGAACGCCTGGATCGTCGCTGTGATGCAGGCCGAAAGCAGCGGCGATGTGCGCGCCGTGTCCGCAGCCGGTGCGATGGGGCTGATGCAAATTATGCCCAACACTTGGGCCGATCTTCGCGAGCGGTATGGCCTCGGCCGCGACCCCTATGATCCGCACGACAACATTCTCGCCGGCACCGCATATCTGAGGGAGCTGTGGGATCGCTACGGCGACGTTACCGCGATGCTCGCCGCGTACAACGCGGGACCGGCGCGCTACGACGAGCATCACGCCATCGGCCAACCCCTGCCGGCCGAAACGCGCGCCTACGTCCCTTCGCTTGTTCCGGCGCTGCGCGGCGAACGTCCTTCCCGACGCCGCTCGGCGGTCGCGCCGCCGCGCGACTGGCGGGAGGCGGCGCTCTTTGTCATGCGCGTGTTCGGCGATTCCACCGCCAACGCTGCGTCGCCCGAACGGTTGACGGACAATACCCGCTCACCCATTCCGGCACCATCGAACGCGCTTGCCGCACAGCGTCCGGCGGGCCTCTTCGTTGCACCTCGCGACGCCGGAGGCCGGCGATGATCGGCTCCGCAGAAATTCGCACCGCCTCGCGCGCTGGCGTGTCGTGGAGAACGCCGAGGGTAGCGGCAGACGCAGCAACCGAAGCATGGCAGGATAAAAGAGCGCACGGTGCGCTTCGGTCGGGCGGTTGGTGTTGTTCATATTTTTGGCGCGTTCCGCACCGTGCAGCGCTGTCGCCCACCGTGCGCTGCGCGCCCATCTTCCTGATTTTCCATCCTGTTTTGCACCGTGCGGGGCCGTGTCATGGCCGATGACCGCGAGTTTCGCGTCCGGCCGGGACGCATCCGATCGACCCGCGCGCAGCAAGCACGGCCCTTCATCGCGCAAGCACTAGCTGCCGCGAAGAAGGCAGGCGGGGGTGTCTCGCGGTCCGGCCGTGTCGTCTCCGGCAATCGATCCCGCTTCGGGCGTGGCCAGCGCGCCAGCATCCAGGCCAACCGCTTCATCACGTCCCGCACGCGCGGCGCTGTCGTCAAAGCCCGCGTCGTGCGGCACTCGGCGCGTTCGGCGCCGCTCGGCACGCATCTCGACTATCTGCGCCGCGACGGCGTGACCCGCGATGGAGAAAAGGCGCGGCTGTTCGGGCCGGAAACGGAGAATGCCGATGCCCGCACCTTCGCCGAACGCTGTGAAGGCGACCGGCACCATTTCCGGTTCATCATCTCGCCCGACGACGCGCCCGAGATGGCGGACCTGAAGCAATTCACCCGCGACCTCGTCGGCCAGATGGAAAAGGATCTCGGCAGCAAGCTCGACTGGGTGGCGGTCGATCACTGGAACACCGAGCATCCGCACGTCCATCTAATCGTGCGCGGTGTGCGCGACGACGGCCAGGACCTCGTGATCTCCCGCGACTACATCAAGGAGGGTATGCGCGACCGGGCGCGCGATCTCATCACCCAGGAGCTGGGGCTTCGCACTGACCTCGACATCCGGCGCACACTCGAAAGTCAGATCGAGGTGGATCGGTGGACGCAGCTCGATCGGCAGCTTGTCCGCGATGCCGACAAGTCCGGCATCATCGATCTTGCTCCGCACGCCGACCGCCAGCCCGACGAATTCCATGCGCTGAAGGTCGGCCGGCTGCGCACCCTCGAAATTCGCGGTGTCGCCCTTCAGGTCGGTCATTCGCAATGGTTCATCAAGCCCGAGGCCGAAACCGTGCTGCGCGAACTCGGCGAGCGCGGCGATATCATCAAGCGCATGCACCGCGCGCTGACCGAACGCGGCATCGAGCGCGGCTCGGCGAACTATGTTCTGGCCGGCGAGAGCCTCGACGTGCCGGTCATCGGCCGCCTGGTCGCGCGCGGCCTCGACGACGAGCTGAAGGGGACGGCCTATGCCGTGGTCGACGGCGTGGATGGTCGGACCCATCACATCAAGCTGCCGCATTTCGATGCCGTCGGTGATAGTCGGCCGGGCTCGATCGTCGAGCTGCGCGCCTATGAGGATGCGCGCAGTGAACGGCGCGTCGCGCTCGCCGTGCGCGCGGATCTCGATATCCAGACGCAAGTAAAGGCGACAGGCGCGACCTGGCTCGATCGCCAAGCTGTCGCGCGCGAGCAGGTCGCGCTGTCCGAAGGGGGCTTTGGCGCCGAAGTGCGTGAGGCGATGGACCAGCGCGCGGAGCGCCTGATCGATGAAGGTCTCGCCGAGCGCCAGGGCAGCCGTGTCGTCTTCGCGCGCCGTCTGCTCAACACCTTGCGCGACCGCGAACTCAATGCGCTCGGCGAGAAGCTCGCGGCCGAGACCGGCCTGCCGTTCAACCGCGCGGGCAACGGTGAATATGTCGCCGGCGCCTATAGTCAGCGTTTCACGCTCTCGTCCGGCCGCTTCGCCATGATCGACGATGGCCTCGGCTTCCAGCTCGTCCCTTGGTCGCCCTCCCTCGACAAGCAACTCGGCCGCCACGTCTCCGGCGTCGCCCGCGACGACGGCGGCGTCGATTGGGATTTTGGCCGCAAGCGGGGGCTCGGCCTTTAGCGCTCGCCAGAAAGGAGCCTCGCCATGTCCGGCACCAAAATCCTGTGGGGACCGATCACCATCGTCTTCCTCATCGTGCTCGTCACCACATGGAGCGCGACGCAATATGTCGCCTGGAGCCTCGGCTATCAGGCGCAGCTTGGCCACCCGTGGTTCAAACTCTTCGGTATGCCGGTCTATTTTCCGGCGGCCATTATGTGGTGGTGGTATTTCTACGATGCCTACGCGCCCGGTATCTTCGCGACGGGCGGAATCATTGCGGCGTCGGGCGGCATCATTGCCATCGCCGTGGCGATCGGCATGTCGGTCTGGCGGGCGCGCGAGCAGAAAAACGTCGCCACCTATGGCTCGGCGCGTTGGGCCGAGAAGCCTGAGATCAAGGCCGCGAGCCTGCTCGATTCCGATGGCGTAGTGCTTGGCCGCTACGAGCACGAGTATCTGCGTCATGATGGGCCGGAGCATGTGCTGTGCTTTGCGCCGACGCGATCCGGCAAGGGCGTCGGCCTTGTCGTACCGTCGCTTCTGACCTGGCCCGGCTCGGCCATCGTTCACGATATCAAGGGAGAAAATTGGCAGCTCACGGCCGGTTTCCGATCTCAGCACGGCCGCGTGCTGCTGTTTGATCCGACGAACCCGAAATCGTCGGCCTACAATCCGCTGCTCGAGGTGCGCCGCGGCGAATGGGAGGTGCGCGACGTTCAGAACATCGCCGACATCCTCGTCGATCCCGAAGGCAGCCTCGACAAACGGAACCACTGGGAGAAGACCAGCCACTCGCTTCTGGTCGGCGCGATCCTGCACGTGCTGTACGCCGAGCCAGAAAAGACCCTGGCCGGCGTCGCCAAGTTCCTTTCCGACCCGAAGCGTCCGGTCGAATCCACGTTACGCGCCATGATGAAGACCGCGCATCTGGGTGAGGCGGGGCCGCACCCCGTCGTCGCCAGCGCCGCGCGCGAACTGCTCAACAAGTCGGACAACGAACGCTCGGGCGTGCTCTCCACCGCCATGTCGTTCCTCGGCCTCTACCGCGATCCCGTCGTCGCGGAGGTCACGCGCCGCTGCGACTGGCGGATCAGAGACATCGTTGGCGATGAGCGCCCGACCACGCTCTATCTCGTAGTGCCGCCCTCAGACATCAATCGCACCAAGCCGCTGATCCGCTTGCTGCTGAATCAGGTCGGCCGTCGCCTGACCGAGGATCTGCAAGCGAAAGCCGGACGCCATCGTCTCTTGCTGATGCTCGACGAATTTCCCGCGCTCGGCAGGCTGGACTTTTTCGAGACCGCGCTGGCCTTCATGGCGGGCTACGGGCTCAAGAGCTTTCTCATCGCCCAGTCATTGAATCAGATCGAAAAAGCCTACGGGCCGAACAACTCCATTCTCGACAACTGCCATGTCCGGGTGAGTTTCGCCACCAACGATGAACGCACCGCCAAGCGTGTCTCCGATGCGCTCGGCACGGCCACCGAGATGAAGGCGATGAAGAACTATGCCGGACACAGGCTGTCGCCCTGGCTCGGCCATCTGATGGTGTCGCGTTCGGAGACCGCCCGCCAGTTGCTCACGCCCGGCGAGATCATGCAGCTTCCGCCGTCGGACGAGATCGTCATGGTCGCGGGCGTCGCGCCGATCCGGGCGAAGAAGGCGCGTTACTATGAAGACGCTCGTTTCAAGGAACGCGTGCAGCCGCCGCCGGCTCTGTCCAAACCTCAGAAATCCCATCCCGACGACTGGAGCAGCCTGCCTATTCCGGCGCGACCGGAGGCCATCGATGCGCAACCGGCCAAACGATCCGACGAGCAAGACCCCACGCAATCCGAACGCAGGCTGCAACACGAACTCCATCGCGTGAAACCGGTGGAGAAGAAGAAGCCGATCGAGAATGAGTTCGAGCCGCCCGAGGAGACTGATGAGGACGACACTGTGCGCAATCGGCGGATGCTCCCTCACATGCATGGCGTCGCACGGCAGATCTCGCTCGATCCCAACGACGGCATGGAGTTGTAAGCCTCATGGCCAACGTCAGGAAGAAAACGAAGTTCACAGCCTATCTCGATCCCGACGTCACCAGAATGCTGGCCGATTTCGCAGCACGTCGCGACCAGTCGCAGTCCATGATCGCGGAAGCCGCGATCGCCTCGTTCCTGTCGCCGGACGATGCCGAGCGTCGTGAAGCGATCGTCGCCAAGCGCCTCGATCAGATCGACCGCCGCCTGACGCGGCTGGAGCGCGATGTCGGCATCGCCGTCGAGAGCCTGGCCGTGTTCATCCGCTTCTGGATCACCACGACGCCCGCCTTGCCCGAGCCGGCCGCACAGGCGGCCCGCGCCAAGTCCAGTGAACGCTACGAAGCCTTCATCACCGCGCTCGGCCGTCGCCTCGCCAAAGGGCCGAAGCTACGGCAGGAGATTTCCGAGGACATCGATGCGACGGGCGTGGGTCATGAGACGGAGAGATAGTGGCCTTGTAGCTGCCGCCATTAGCGCGTATATACGGTGACGTATCTACAGGAGGTATCTATGCCCATCGCCAAGGTTTTTCAGGCCGGCAACTCCCAGGCCGTCCGGCTGCCGAAGGATTTTCGCTTCACGGTCGATGAGGTCGAGGTTTCGCGCGAGGGCGACGCCGTCATCCTGCGCCCGAGGCCGAATGCCTCCGGACGCTGGGTGTCTCTGCGGGCGGCGGTCGAGCGCGGCTTCAGCGCGGATTTCATGGCCGAAGGCCGGGAGCAGCCCGATGAACAAAAGCGTCCCGATCTCGACCAGGCATTTCAATGACGAAATGGCTTCTCGACACCAACGCTGTCATCGCATTGGTGACGCGCCGGTCGGAGACTCTGCTGCGCCGCGTTGAATCCACCGAGCCCGGCGCGCTCGCCGTCTCTTCCATCGTCGCCCATGAACTCTACTTCGGCGCCTATCGCAGCCAGAAGGTGGACTTCAACCTCGAAACGCTTCGCCTGCTCTTTACCGACCTCGAAATCCTCGACCTCGACCGCGAGGATGCGCGCGCCGCCGGCGAGATCAGGGCGCAGCTTGCGCAGCGCGGCACACCGATCGGCCCCTATGACGTCCTGATCGCCGGTCAGGCGATGGCGCGTAGCCTGCCGCTCGTGACCAACAACACCACTGAATTCGAGCGCGTCGCAGGATTGCGGCTGGAGGATTGGACCAGGCAGTGATGCTCGCAAGCAACGCACCTGCTTAATCGCCGGTCGAACAATTGCGAGTAAGCGCAGACTGCTGATTCGACATCGATCGGCACACGAGACGATCATCGGGAGCCAGCGACACCGCCATTCTCCTGTATTTGCACGCCGCGCTACTACTACGACCGAAACTTGTTGAACCAACCTGATTCAAGGCTCTTTTAGTCATCCCCATCCGGGGACCTGTCTGTTGCGCCCCGTGAGGAAACGGGGCGGGGATGACTTCCAACCACCATAAGCCGGAGGCAATCGCGCGCGGCGCGCGCATGCTGCGCACCGCGCTTGGACCAGCGATCGCGCGGTATCTCGAAGATCCCGCCATTGTGGAGGTGATGCTGAACCCGGACGGCCGGCTGTGGATCGACCGGCTGTCCGAGGGATTGGCTGACACCGGCGACACAATGTCGCCGACCGATGGCGAGCGTATCATTCGCCTTGTCGCGCACCATGTCGGCGCGGAGGTCCATATTCGGGCGCCGCGAGTCTCCGCCGAGCTGCCGGAAACCGGCGAGCGGTTTGAAGGTTTGCTGCCTCCCGTCGTCGCGTATCCTGCCTTCGCCATCCGCAAACCTGCTGTCGCGGTCTTCACGCTCGAGGATTATGTCGCCGCCGGCATCATGACGGTCGAGCAGGCCGCGATGTTACGCGCGGCTGTCACCTCCCGCGCCAATATCCTCGTTGCTGGCGGCACCTCGACCGGCAAGACCACGCTCACCAATGCGCTGCTGGCGGAAGTCGCCAAGGGCGCAGATCGCGTCGTCATCATCGAAGACACCCGCGAGCTGCAATGCGCCGCGCCAAACCTTGTTTCGATGCGAACGAAAGACGGCGTCGCGACGCTCTCCGATCTCGTGCGGTCCTCGTTGCGCCTGCGGCCCGACCGCATTCCCATCGGTGAGGTGCGCGGTTCCGAGGCGCTCGATCTCCTGAAGGCATGGGGCACCGGCCATCCCGGCGGGATCGGTACGATCCACGCGGGCTCCGGCATCGGCGCGCTGCGCCGCCTCGAGCAGCTCATTCAGGAAGCCGTCATCACCGTCCCGCGCGCGCTGATCGCCGAGACCATCGACCTCGTCGCCGTCCTTTCCGGTCGCGGTTCGTCGCGCCGGCTCGCCGAACTTGCCCGCGTCGAAGGGCTCGGCCCTGACGGCGATTATCGCATCATCACAGTCACATCGAACACAGGAGAACCGAAATGATCCGCACGCTCTCGCGCGGGTATCGCGCAATCGAAACCACCGCAACGACGCTCGCCATCAGCATCATGTTCGCACCGGCCGCGCATGCGTCCGGCTCCTCGATGCCGTGGGAACAACCGCTCGAAAAGATTCTCCAGTCGGTCGAGGGGCCGGTCGCCAAGATCGTCGCGGTCATCATCATCATCGTGACCGGCCTGACGCTCGCCTTCGGTGACTCCTCGGGCGGCTTTCGTCGGCTGATCCAGATCGTGTTCGGTCTGTCGATCGCCTTCGCGGCGTCGAGCTTCTTCCTGTCGTTCTTCTCATTCGGCGGCGGGGCGCTCGTCTGATGGCCGCGTTCGAACAACTCGACGCCGTGCCGGGATTTTCGGTGCCGGTCCATCGTGCGCTGACCGAGCACATCCTGCTCGGCGGGGCGCCGAGAAGCATCGCCATCGTGAATGGCACGTTGGCCGGCGCCGTCGGCCTCGGCCTGCGCCTCTGGCTGGTCGGGCTCATCATTTGGGCGATCGGCCATTTCGCGGCGGTGTGGGCGGCCAAGCGCGATCCGTTGTTCATGGAAGTCGGGCGGCGGCACCTGCGCATTCCCGGCCATCTCGCCGTGTGAGGGCCGGATATGATGAATCTTGCTGAATATCGCCGCACCGCTTCTCGCCTTGCCGATTATCTCCCTTGGGTGGCGCTGGTCGGCTCTGGCGTCGTGCTCAACAAGGATGGCAGCTTCCAGCGCAGCGCGAAGTTTCGTGGTCCCGATCTGGACTCTGCTGTTGCGGCCGAACTGGTCGCGGTGGCAGGCCGCATCAACAATGCCTTTCGTCGTCTCGGATCCGGATGGAGCATCTTCGTCGAGGCGCAGCGCCATGAAGCCGCGACCTATCCGAACAGCATATTTCCCGATCCGGCCTCGGCGCTGGTCGATGCCGAGCGCAAGGCCGACTTCGAAGAAGAAGGCGCGCATTTCGTATCGAGCTACTATCTGACCTTCCTGTTTCTGCCGCCGGCCGAGGAAGCCGCGCGCACCGAAGCGTGGCTCTACGAGGGTCGCGAACGCTCGGGCGTCGATCCCCACGAAATCCTGCGGGCGTTCGTGGACCGCACCGACCGCGTGCTGGCGTTGCTCGACGGCTTCATGCCGGAGTGCGGGTGGCTCGACGATGCGGAAACGCTGACCTACCTGCATTCCTGCATTTCCACGAAACGCCATCGCGTGCGCGTGCCGGAAACGCCGATCTATCTCGACGCGCTGCTCGCCGACCAACCGCTCAGCGGCGGGCTGGAGCCGCGCTTGGGCGATCAGCATCTCGGCGTGCTGACCATCGTCGGCTTTCCCACCAGCACCACACCCGGCCTGCTCGACGATCTCAATCGCCTGGCGTTTCCTTATCGCTGGTCGACGCGTGCGATCCTGCTCGACAAGACCGACGCGACAAAGCTGCTGACCAAGATCAGGCGGCAATGGTTCGCCAAGCGCAAGTCGATCGCGGCGATCCTGAAGGAGGTGATGACGAACGAACAATCGGTGCTCGTGGACACCGACGCCGCCAACAAGGCCGCCGACGCCGACATGGCGTTGCAGGAGCTTGGCGCTGATGTGGCGGGGATGGCCTACGTCACCGCGACGATCACGGTCTGGGATGGCGATCCGCGTCTGGCGCAAGAGAAGCTGCGGCTGGTCGAAAAGGTCATTCAGGGCCGCGATTTCACCGCGATGATCGAGACGGTCAACGCGGTCGATGCCTGGCTCGGATCGCTGCCGGGCCACGCTTACGCGAATGTCCGCCAACCACCCATCAGTACCTTGAATCTCGCCCACATGATCCCGCTTTCGGCGGTGTGGGCGGGCGAGGCGTCGGATTCACACTTCGATGCGCCTCCCTTGCTTTTTGGCAAGACCGAAGGCTCGACCCCGTTCCGGTTATCCCTGCATGTTGGCGATGTCGGTCACACCCTTGTCGTCGGACCGACCGGCGCGGGCAAGTCGGTGCTGCTCGCGCTCATGGCCTTGCAGTTCCGGCGCTACGATCGCTCGCAAGTGTTCGCCTTCGATTTCGGCGGTTCGATCCGCGCCGCCGCGCTCGCGATGAGTGGCGATTGGCACGACCTCGGCGGCGGGCTGACCGAAGGCTCGGATGCATCGGTTTCGCTCCAGCCGCTCGCCCGCATTCACGACACCTATGAACGCGCCTGGGCGGCGGACTGGATCGTGGCGATCCTGATGCGCGAGGGCGTCACGATCACGCCCGAGGTGAAGGAGCACACTTGGACGGCGCTGACTTCGCTCGCCTCCGCGCCGATCGATGAACGGACCATCACCGGCCTGAGCGTGCTGCTCCAGTCCAACGACTTGAAGCAGGCGTTGCGCCCGTATTGTGTAGGTGGTCCTTACGGGCGGTTGCTCGATGCCGAGTCCGAATACCTCGGCAGTTCGCACGTGCAGGCGTTCGAGATCGAGGGCCTTGTTGGGACCGGCGCGGCTCCGGCCGTGCTCGCCTATCTCTTCCATCGCATCGGTGACCGGCTCGACGGACGGCCGACGCTGCTCATCATCGACGAAGGCTGGCTCGCGCTGGATGACGAAGCTTTCGCGGCTCAGCTTCGCGAATGGCTGAAAACGCTGAGGAAAAAGAACGCCTCCGTCATCTTCGCCACGCAATCACTGAGCGACATCGACAACTCCGCCATCGCGCCGGCCATTATCGAAAGCTGCCCGACACGGCTGCTCTTGCCGAATGAGCGCGCCGTCGAGCCGCAGATCACGGCGATCTATCGCCGCTTCGGTCTCAATGACCGCCAGATCGAGATCCTCGCGCGGGCGACACCGAAGCGCGACTATTACTGCCAGTCGCGGCGCGGCAATCGGCTGTTCGAGCTGGGCTTATCCGAAGTCGGCCTCGCGCTCTGCGCGGCATCCTCCAAATCCGACCAGACGTTGATCGCGCAGATTGTCGCCGCGCACGGCCGCGACGGCTTCCTCCCGGCCTGGCTCGAGACCCGCGATGTCGGCTGGGCCATCGATCTCATTCCCAACCTCGTCAAAAAGGAGACCTCCTCATGACCCTGCGCCTGTCCCGCGCAGCGCGGCTCGCTATCGCATTGCTCTCCGCGCCGATCGCAATCTCGCCTATTCTCGTCACACCCGCGCACGCGCTCATCGTGTTCGATCCATCGAACTACGCGCAAAACGTGCTGACCGCCGCGCGTTCGCTTCAGCAGATCACCAACCAGATCACCTCGCTCCGGAATCAGGCGCAGATGTTGATCAACCAGGCGCGCAATCTGGCGAACCTGCCGTATTCGGCGCTCCAGCAGATTCAGCAGAATGTCCAGCGCACGCAGCAGCTCCTGAACCAGGCGCAAAACATCGCCTTCAACGTCCAGCAGATCGACCAGGCGTTTCAAGGCCAATACGGCAAGGTGTCGATGTCGGCGTCTGACCAGCAGCTCGTCGCGGATGCGCGCTCGCGCTGGCAGAACACGGTCGGCGGTTTGCAGGATGCGATGCGCGTTCAGGCCGGCGTCATCGGCAATATCGACGGCAATCGCACGCAGATGTCCTCGCTCGTCACCCAGAGTCAGGGCGCGACCGGCGCGTTGCAGGCGACACAGGCCGGCAACCAGATACTCGCCCTGCAATCACAGCAGCTTTCCGATCTGGTCGCCTTGCTCGCCGCGAACGGCCGGGCCGGTGCGCTCACCGAAGCCGAGCGCAGCGCCGCCGCCGAACAGGGCCGCGAACAGCGTCGCCGCTTCCTCGCGCCGGGATCAGGCTACCAGCCCGGGACCGCCCGCATGTTCAACAGCGGCAACTGAAGACGAGCGGGGGAGGCGACGTCATGGACGGAACGACCGTGGCTCGGCTGGGCGCAATCATCTTCGTAGCCATTGCAATAACCGCGGCAGCGATCGAGATGACGCGGAAGGACGAGGCGCCGGCCCCCTCATCGGCGCGCGTTTTCCCGCCTCAACGCGATCCGCTGCGTGAAGGCCAGCTCCGGTGTCAGGAGATCGGTCCAAAGGCGGCCGACGACGCTGAATGCCACCGTGTCTGGGCCGAAACGCGCGCGCGTTTTCTCGGGCGCGCGCCCGCGTCTTCCTCATCGAGCGAAGGACGATAATCCATGGGCGGTTCAGGCGTTATCGACAACTTTCTCGGCACTTTCACCCGCTATATCGATAGCGGGTTCGGGCTGTTGTCCGGCGAAGTCGCCTTTGTGGCGACGACACTCATCGTCATCGACGTGACGCTCGCCGCGCTGTTCTGGTCTTGGGGCGCGGATGACGACATCCTTGCAAGATTGGTGAAGAAGACCTTGTTCGTCGGGGTCTTCGCCTACCTGATTTCCAATTGGAATAACCTCGCCAAGATCGTCTTCGAAAGCTTTTCCGGTCTCGGCCTGAAAGCTTCCGGCACCAGCTTCACCGTTCAGGATTTACTGCGGCCCGGCAAGGTGGCGCAGACGGGACTCGACGCCGCACGCCCGCTGCTCGATGCGATTTCTCCCCTCATGGGCTGGATCGCGGTCTTCGAGAACCTGATCCAAATCGTATGCCTCCTGTTCGCCTGGGCGCTCGTGATTCTCGCCTTCTTCATTTTGGCGATCCAGCTCTTCGTCACGCTGATCGAGTTCAAGCTGTCCACGCTTGCGGGCTTCGTGCTGATCCCCTTTGGCTTGTTCGGCAAAACCGCCTTCATGGCCGAACGGGTACTCGGCAACGTCATCTCCTCCGGCATCAAGGTCCTGGTCCTCGCCGTCATCATCGGTATCGGCTCGACGCTGTTCAGCGAATTCACGCAAGGCTTCGGCGGCCAGACTCCGAGTGTCGACGACGCCATGGCGATCGTGCTCGCCGCGCTCTCGCTGCTCGGCCTCGGTATTTTTGGTCCCGGCATCGCCAACGGCCTTGTTTCCGGCGGTCCTCAGCTCGGTGCAGGTGCAGCAGTCGGAACGGGCCTCGCTGTTGGCGGCGCAGCTTTTGCCGCCGGAGGCGGTGGCATGCTGGCCGCAAGGGGCGGCGCTGCGGTCCTTTCGGGCGGAGCCGCTGTGGTGCGTGGCGGGGCTTCCACTGCGGGCGCCGTATCCTCGGCCTATACGCTGGGCTCCATGGGGAAGTCGGGCGCCGCCGGCATTGCGTCCGGCATGGGGGGCGTCGCGCGCGCCGCCGGTTCTGCGGCTGTCTCTCCGCTGCGACGTGCGGCTGCAAGTGTCAAATCCAGCTACGCCGGTGGCGTTCAATCCGGCTTCGCTGCGACCGGCGGATCTTCGGCCATGGGCACCGTCGGCGGCGCCGGCGCGGCAAGTCCATCCGCCGATTCACAACAGCGTTCGCGCCGGTCCGGCCATGTCGGGCACGCGATCCAGACCACCGCTCACGCCGTGCGCTCCGGTGACGGTCATGGAGCCGGATCTTCCGTCAACCTCTCCGAAAGTGACCGTTCATGAATCTCTTCAAACGACCGACTACCCATTACGGCAAGACACCTGCGCCGGAGACGCCCTATCAGCGCGCCGCGCAGGTGTGGGACGAGCGCATCGGCTCCGCCCGTGTGCAAGCGAAAAACTGGCGCACCATGGCCTTCGGGTCGCTGATCCTCGCAGCGGGCTTTGCGTCTGCATTGGTCTGGCAGTCCGTGCGCGGAACCGTCGTCCCCTGGGTGGTGCAGGTCGATAAACTCGGCCAAGCGCAGGCCATAGCTCCTGCGACGGCCGATTATCGGCCGACCGATCCGCAGGTCGCGTGGCATCTCGCGCGCTTCATCGAGCAAGTCAGGAGCGTGCCGGCCGATCCCGTCATTCTCCGGCAGAACTGGCTTCGCGCCTATGAGTGGACCACCGATCGCGGCTCGACGGCGCTCAATGATTACGCCCGCGCCAATGATCCCTTCACCAAGGTCGGCAAACAGCAGGTGTCCGTCGACGTCTCCTCCGTGATCCGCGCCTCGGCGGATTCGTTCCGGATCGCCTGGACGGAAAGGCATTACGAGAACGGGCAGATTTCCACCACCGAACGATGGACGGCGATCCTAACTATCGTCATTCAGCCGCCGCGCGACGCTGAACGCCTCAAGGCCAATCCGCTCGGAATCTATGTCAATGCAATTTCGTGGTCGAGGGAGATGGCCCAATGAGCACGGCTTTCCGTAAATCCGTATCGGCGGCTTTGCTTGTTTCCGGCATGACGCTTGGCGGATGCGCCACCCCGCAAAAACCGCCGCAGATCAGCTACGACGAAAACGTGCCGCCGCTGCCCGCGGTGCCCGCGTCTGTCACCGATGATCGCCCGAGACCGCTGCACATTCCTCCGGCCTGGCAGCCGGCGCGTGGCGGCACCGCAGCCGCCACGCCGACCGCGCGTGTCGAGAACGCCAATGCGGCCGCCCGCGTGCAGCCGCGCCGCGACGGCTATTTCAACGCCATCCAGATCTATCCGTGGAGCGAAGGCGCGCTCTATCAGGTCTATGCGTCGCCGGGACAGATCACCGACATTGCCCTTGAACCGGGAGAGAGCCTGACGGGGGCGGGACCGATCGCGGCGGGCGACACCGCGCGCTGGATCATCGGCGACACCGAAAGCGGATCGGGCGTTGCCCGGCGCGTGCATGTGCTGGTGAAGCCGTCGCGTCCGGACATTGTGACCAATCTGGTCATCACCACCGACCGGCGCACCTATATGCTTGAACTGCGCTCTGGTCAGAAGCCTTATATGCCTTCGGTTTCGTGGGCGTACCCGCAGCCCCCGGCCGGACAGCGGCAAGCGGTGCCCGCAACGCCGGTCATTCCCGCCATCGCCGCACGCAACTATCGCTATGGCTTCACCGGCGACAATCCGCCGTGGCGGCCGACTACCGTCTACGACGACGGCAGGCGCGTCTATGTCGAGTTTCCCACCGGCATCGTGCAGGGCGAGATGCCCCCGATCTTCGTCATCGGCCCCGATGGTGAAGCGCAAATCGCCAACACCCGAATCTATCGCAACATCCTGATCGTGGACCGTCTTTTCGGCGCCGCCGAACTGCGCCTTGCCGGGGAGAAGAAGCAGCAAACTGTCAGGATCGTTCGCACCGATGGAAGGCCATCCTCATGAGCGAGACTGAAAAAAATTCCGCCGCCATGCGGCTGCGTGCCGAGCCGCCGCACGTCACGCGCTTGTCGCGCAAGGTGCTCGCCAGCGTTGCGAGCGTTGCTCTGGTGGGGATCGGCGGCGCGCTGATCTACGCGCTTCAGACGCGCGACAGCAGCCGTGGCAATGAAGAGCTTTACTCAACAGAAAACCGCCAACCAGCCGATGGTCTCGCGGGACTTCCAAAGGACTACGCCGGTCCGGTGCTCGGCCCACCGCTCCCTGGCGATCTCGGACGTCCGATCGTCGACGCGCAGAACAAGGGCCAACCCGTCGTGCCGCCGACGATTACGACACCCACTGTCGATGAAGCCGAGCAACGCCGGCGGGCGGAGGAAGAGGCGGCGCGGGTCAGCCGCGTCTTCTTCCAAACACAGCCTGGGTCAACGGCCTCCGCAGCAACGCCCGCGGGCACGACCGCACCGAACCTCACAGGGCTCGACATGACGGGTCTCAACAGCCAGCCAACCGCTCAGGACAAGCAGCTCTCCTTTCTTAACGCGGCCGTGGATCGCCGCACGACCGCGCCTGATCGGGTGATGGCGCCCGCGTCGCCATTCGTGCTGCAGGCCGGGGCCGTCATCTCGGCCGCGCTGATTACTGGCATCCGTTCTGATCTGCCTGGTCAGATCACGGCGCAGGTCACTGAGAACATTTACGACAGTCCCACGGGACGCATCCTGCTTGTCCCGCAGGGCACGCGCATCATTGGTCAGTACGACAACAACGTGCAGTTCGGTCAACGACGCGTGCTGTTGGTTTGGAACAGACTCATTCTGCCAAATGGTCGCTCCATTGTGCTGGAGCGTCAGCCTGGAGCCGACCCGCAGGGCTACGCCGGTCTCCAGGACGGCGTCGATTATCATTGGTGGGATCTCGCCAAGGCCGCCGGTCTCTCGACGCTGCTGTCCGTGGGAGCCGAGCTTGCGATCAATGATGAGGACCGGTTGCTCCGCGCTATCCGAAATGGCGGACAGGATACCATCAACGACGCCGGCCAGCAGATCATCCGCCGCCAATTGCAAGTCGCACCGACATTGACCATCCGACCGGGATTCCCGGTCAGGGTCATCGTTACGCGTGATTTGGTGCTCGAACCGTATAGGGGATGACCATGACCAAATTGAAACTCGGCCACATCGAGAACGACAAACCCGTGAAGGTGACGCACGAATTGCCAGCGGCACTCTTTCGGGACTTGAAGCTTTACGCGCGCTTGCTATCGGAAAACGGTGAGCCACCCCTGGAGCCCGTCAAGCTGATCGCGCCCATGCTTGAGCGCTTTATCGCGACGGATCGCGCTTTCGCGAAAGCGCGCCGCTCTCTCCGATCATCGGAGACCGGAGTTTGATAACATCTGACTTCCGTAATGCGGCGATCGAGCGCGCCAGACTGAGGAAGCGCCGGAAGGCCGGATTGTCGTTCTTCGGCGACCAAACGGCGTTGAAGAGGAGAATCTCTCCGGCGATCAGGCGATAGCAGAGACCGGGAAATTGAGCCGCCGTCATCGCTTCGCTGACGACGGTCAGCCCTCGCCCGAGGGCAACCAGAGGCAACAGGTTGTCACGACCGACAGATTGAACCCGGATATCCGGATGCCGGCCAAGGTCCGCCAGGCGCAGCACCAGATAATCGTATATCTCCTGCCCGGGCGCTGTGTCGTTGACGATGAAAGCTTGCTCCGTCAGATCCGACCATTGAAGTTCTTCCTGCACTGCCAGGACGTGATCGTTCGGCAACACCGCGAATACGCGCTCCGACCACAGTTGTACCGTGTCGCAGTCGGACCATTCGCACGTTCCCGTCACGAAAGCGACATCAAGCTTCAATCGCCGAATTGCGGCGACATGCTCGGCGGGATTGCCCTCGATCATCTGGATATCGACGCTGGGGTGGTGACCCTCGTAGGCGCGCAGCAATTCGGCGATGAAGCCGGAGGCAATCGACGAATAGATTCCGACCCTAACGCGACCGTCTTCCGAGCGCCCAATCGAAGCGACATCTTCGGCGCCGTCGCCGACGTTCCGGATGATTTGGCGCGCTCGGCGCAGGAAGCGCTCGCCCGCGAAAGTCAGGCGCACGCCACTATTATACCGGTTGAAAAGCGAAGCCCCCAACTGATCTTCGAGATCGCGAACGCGACGGCTGATCGCGGATTCCTGAACACCAACGGCTTCGCCTGCCTTGCGAAAGCTGCCATGTTCGGCTGCAGCTATGAAATATCGCAGATGACGAAGCTCTATAGACAGCCCGTTGCGCCACATTTTCACGCCGCGGCGATACTTGCTGTCCATTCCGTATCTCCGTCACATGTTGTTTCATCGCTGCTCGCTGCACCCGGTACTACCCTGAATGAGCGTGGTGGCTTTGGTCTGCCTTCTCTGAGTTTTGCTTGGTGAAGTTCTTGTCCTGCTCGTCTCCGCGCCGCTTTGCCGACGTCAATCCGGATTGCGGAATTTCCCGCAACACACTCGCCATGATCCGGCAAAGCGGCATCGAGCCCCACCGTCATCGAGTCGGGCGCTTCGTGAAGGATGAAGGAAGACAGGAAAGTCATCGAGACGCCCGCCCTCAAGGCGTGATAGCGGGCAATTCGCACGTGCAGTCTCGAGGCGAGCCGCGATTGATATTCCCTATCATTGTTCATGGGCAATTTGCCGCCTTGCGCTCACCCGGTCCGCCCGGCTTCTTTCAAGTCATTTCGTGCGTCCTTTATGATGGAAAAAGACGACTGCAGGAAAAGCGCGGCAATGACGATGGCCACGACCAGGTCGGGCCATGCCGTTTGCGTCCAGGCGACCAGGAGTGCGGCGATGACGACCGCGACGTTGCCGATGGCGTCGTTGCGGCTGAACAGCCATACGGCGCGCACGTTGGCGTCCCCCTGCCGGTGCGGAAGAAGCACCACGGCCGCCATCACATTCACCACAAGCCCGATAAGAGCAAGGGCCCCCATCAGCCGAGCTTCCGGCTGCTGGTGCACCAGCACGCGATAGGCCGTCGCGATTAAAACTCCCGTTCCCAGAAGGCCCAAGAAGATACCCTGCGCCAAGGCTGCCTTGGCCCGGGCCGCCAGTCCCCAGCCCACCGCAATCAGTCCCAAGAGCGAGATCACTCCATCGCCGATGAAGTCGAGGGCATCGGCCTTGACGGATTGCGAGCCGGCGACGAAGCCTCCGACGATCTCGACGGTGCCATAGCCGGCATTGAGCAACACCACGATCCAAAGGGCTCGCTTGTAGGCCGGCGTCACGTGCGAAAGATCCGGTATCCTGTCGTCGTTCTCGTCCCCATTGATGCGCACAAGTCTATAGCCAAGCATGGTGATCGAACGCTCCACCTCGGGCAGCGGAGCCGTTCCTTCTTTCGTCCGGAGCGTCACCTCCTGGGACGCGATCGAAACCTTCGCATCGCGAACGCCCGCGATCGAGCGCGCCGCGGCCTCGATTTTCGCAGCGCAGGACGGGCAGTCCATGCCTGTTACGCGATAGCGCACCGCCTCGGCCGTGTCCATTTTCGTCATTCGAGGTGTCCTCCCATCAGGTTCTTCCTTCGAGACGCAGCCGCTTGTAGAGCGCCTCGACGGCGGTAGAGAAGTCGATCGTCTCGTTCCGCGCGCAATGATCTTCGAGAAACCTCAACTGGGCCATCAGGCCGAACGTCGGCGGGTTGAGATCAAGGCCGACGTCGACGCCGGGCGGCCGGCTCAAGATGATTCCGCTCATGAAGCCTTGAGCCCATGCCAGATAATCCTTCCGCACCTGTGGATTGGCTGTCGCGTCAGCGGTGAACTGCCGGCAACTGGCGGCGCCGAGGCCGACGATCTGCGCAGTGCGCCCCTCGTTTCCGGCACCGGCGACGCCGGCGGCCGAGGACAACGCGCACAATCCGCCGATGGCCGCCAAACGCCGCAAATTTCGGCCGGTCTGACCGTCGGCTTTCGGCGTTCTCTCGGCTCGCGGCATCCCCTTCACCGCACCGCTACTTCTTGAACTTAGCCTGACCCGACTTTCCCTCGGCGGTCTTGATCGTGAGGGTGATCGTCGCGCCGGCGGGAATCGGATTCTTCGCCTCGCCCTTGAGTGAGTTCTCGCCTTGGGGGGCAAGCGTGACCGTCTCGCGGCTGGAGCCGCCGGAAACCAGCACCGCACCGACGTAGCCCTTGGTGGAGACCGGCTTCGCCTTGAAGGCCTCAAAGATGTTGATGGTGACCGCGTTGCCCGTCGTCAAGAGCTCGGCATCCACGCCGGCGACATCAAGCATCAACCCGCCGTTTGGTCCCCTTTCGTAGTCCTCGGCAGAAACCGGCGCGGCGAACAAGATAATCGTAATCAACAACAGCACGTATTTCATGACATTGCTCCTTCGCCGACGGATGAGTTCGATGGTGCGTTGGACGGCCCTTCCCGCCTGAATAGGACATAGAGTGCCGGCAGCACGAGCAGGGTGAGTACGGTCGACGAGATGATCCCGCCAATGACAACGGTCGCGAGCGGTCGCTGCACCTCGGCGCCGGCCCCGGTTGCGATCGCCATCGGGACGAAGCCGAGCGAGGCGACGAGCGCGGTCATCAGAACCGGACGTAAGCGCGTCAGTGCGCCTTCCCGGACCGCGTCCACCAGAGCCTGGCCTTCCTGTCGAAGCTTCTCGATGAACGTGATGATGACGAGCCCATTAAGCACGGCGACCCCGGACAGCGCGATGAAGCCGATACCTGCGCTGATCGAGAGCGGAATCCCGCGCAGCAGGAGCGCCGCGACGCCGCCGGTCAACGCGAGGGGCACGCCGCTGAACACCAGCAAAGCATCGGGCGCCGATCCGAGACTGATGAAAAGCAACAGGAAGATCAGGAATAGCGCGAGGGGCACGACGACCATTAGCCGCTGCGTCGCGGAGACCAGTTGCTCGAACTGACCGCCCCAGCCGATCCAGTAACCTGGTGGAAGCTTCACCTTCTGCGTTACCTGCTTCTGGGCATCCGCAATGAACGAACTGAGATCGCGACCCCTCACGTTGGCTGTCACCGCGATTCGCCGCTTCCCGTTCTCGCGGCTGATCAGATTGGGACCCGGCTTTAGATCGACCTGGGCAAGCTCGGATAGCGGCACGTAGCGGATTTGAGCGAGTGGCGAATTGCTCCAGAGAGCAGCAGTTGCCCTGGCCTGATTCTCGATCGGAGGTAGCGGCACCGGCAACGACCTGATCGCGTCGATATCCGAGCGCAGATGCTCCGGTAGTCGAACGACGATGTCGAAACGACGGTCGCCTTCGAACAGACGGCCGGCGCTCTTGCCGCCCACGGCCATTTCGACGAGATTCTGTACGTCAGCAACGTTGATTCCATAGCGCGATAGGGCTTGCCGGTTCAGTTGGACGGTGAGCACCGGCAATCCTGTCGCTTGCTCAGCTTTAACGTCAGCGGCGCCTTCCACCTTCTGCAGGACGACCTGGACTCGGCTCGCCGCCTGGACCAGTTCGTCGAGGTTGTCGCCGAATATTTTGACGACAACGTCGCTTCGCACGCCCGAAATCAGTTCGTTCATGCGCTGCTGGATCGGCTGCGAGAACCCATAGGCATTGCCGGGGACGTCTTCTGCCGCCTCCTGGATTTCCGCGACGACAGTGGCCTTCAGCTTCTTGGGATCGGGCCATTCCTTCCTCGGCTTCAGCATGATGTAGTTGTCCGAGGTCGATTGCGGCATGGGGTCGGTCGCAACCTCCGCCGTGCCGGTGCGGGCGAACACCTCCTTGACCTCGGGGAGTTTGAGCAATCGCTTCTCCAGCATCGCCTCCATTGCCACCGACTGGGTCAGGCTGACGCTGGGGATGCGGACCACCTCTGCCGAGACATCCCCTTCGTCGAGGTCGGGAATGAACTCGCCGCCCATCCGCAAGGCTGCGATGCCGCAGACGACAACCAGCAGGGCTGCGATCACCGCGACGCCGAACCGGTTGCGGATCGAGGCCGCAAGCAGGGGCGCATAAATGCGACGGGCGGACCGCATGAAGTAGTTCTCATGTTCGGAAACGTTGCCCGTGACCAGGAGCGCCACGGCCGCCGGCACGAACGTCATCGACAGAATACTGGCCCCGGTCAACGCCATCAGCACAGTCAAAGCCATCGGCGTGAACATCTTCCCTTCGACGCCGGTGAGCGTCAGGATCGGCAAATAGACGACGGCGATGATGAACGTACCGAACAGGCTGGGGCGGATGACCTCGCGCGAGCCGGCGAAAATGGTCTCAAAGCGTTCCCCGCGGGTGAGAATACGGCCGAGCCGGCGCTGCTCCACCGCCAGCAGGCGCAGGCAATTCTCGACGATGATCACGGCACCGTCGATGATAATGCCGAAGTCGATCGCACCGAGGCTCATGAGGTTGGCGCTGACCTTGTCCTCCACCATGCCGGTGATGGCGAACAGCATGGCCAGCGGAATGACACATGCGGTCGCAACCGCAGCCTTGATGTTTCCAAGTGTCAGAAACAGCACGACGATCACCAGCAGCGCGCCTTCGACCAGATTCTTCTCCACCGTCGCGATCGTCGCCTCGACGAGGCGGGTGCGATCGTAGACGGTATGCGCGATCACTCCCTCAGGCAACGAACGTCCGATCTCCTTGAGTTTAGCCGCGATGCGCTGCGCGACGGTGCGACTGTTTTCGCCGATCAGCAGCATGGCGGTACCCAGCACGACCTCCTTTCCGTTCAACGTCGCCGCACCGGTCCGTAAATCCGTTCCCTCCCTGACATCGGCCACGTCGGATACCCGCACCGGGACGCCATTCCGCGAGCCGATCACGATTTCCTTGATCTCGTCGACATTCGCGACCTGTCCCGGAGTACGCACGAGATATTGCTCGCCGTTGCGCTCGATGTAGCCGGCACCGACGTTCGCATTGTTCGAGGCGAGCGCCGCCATGATGTCGCGAAAGCTGAGCTTGTAGGCCATCAGTTGCGCCGGATCGGGCAGCACCTGAAACTGCTTTTCGAATCCGCCGACCGAATTGACTTCGCTGACGCCGGGGACGGTCCGCAACTGCGGCCTGACGATCCAGTCCTGGATCGTGCGGAGGTCGGTAGGGCTATACGTCTCTCCGCCCGGTTTGCGGGCCTCTGGCTTGGCCTCGATCGTATACATGTAGATTTCGCCGAGACCGGTGGAGATCGGCCCCATCGCTGTCTCGGTGGCGGGCGGCAACTGATCCCTGACCTGCTGAATCCGCTCGTTGACCATCTGCCTCGCAAAGTAAATATCGGTGCCGTCCTTGAAGATTACCGTGATCTGGCTGAGCCCGTAGCGCGATAGCGACCGCGTGCTCTCGAGACGAGGCAGGCCTCCCATGGCGGTTTCGATCGGAAACGTGATGCGCTGCTCGACCTCAAGCGGCGAGTAGCCGGGGGCCCGGCTGTTGATCTGGACTTGAACGTTGGTGATGTCGGGAACCGCATCGATCGGCAGGCGTGTGAAATTCCAGGCACCGAAGCCGGCCATGGCGAGGACACCGATCATCACCAACCAGCGCTGGCGGATGGCGAAGGAGAGGATGCCGTCAATCATTGTCTTCTGCTCCTCCCTTCGCCAGTTCCGCCTTTACGATGAAGCTGTTCTGAGCCGCGTATAGATCGCCTTCCAGTATGCCGAACGTAACTTCTGCGAAATCCGGGTCGCGCTCGCCAATCTCGACATCGCGGGCTTCGAACTTCTCGCCGTCGCGGACGAACACGACCGTGCGATTTTCGAGGGTCTGCAACGCCGAGGATTTCACCGCCACAGCGACCTTCTTCGCCGACAGGGTCAATCGGCCGGTGGCGAACAGGCCGGGCCGCAGCCGCTGGTCGGGATTCGGTACGACGGCTCTGGCGAGCGCGCTCTGGGTCTCGCTGCTGCCGACCGGCGACACATACGAAATCTTCGCCTCAATCCTGGGTCCGCCGTCCGCGGGATCAATCAGGATTTGATCGCCGACCCTCACGCGGCCGAGGTCGCGCCGGTAAACGGAGAAATCGACCCATACGGTCGACAGATCCGCGATCACGAACGCCGGCTTCTGCTCAGATACGTATTCGCCGAGCGTGGTTTGGCGGTCGATGATCGTGCCCGCGAGAGCGGCCTTCAATTCATAAGGCGTCAGGCTTTGATTGCTTTCGACGATGGCAAGGATGTCACCCTTTTCGACGTGATCACCAATTCGCTTGCGAACCTGTCGAACGACGCCCGGAAAGCGGGGTGTGACCTGAACCAGCGATTCCTGATTGGCCTGGACCATTCCGTTCAGCAATAGGCTGTCGTGCAGCACAGCCGGCGCCGCCCTCGCAAGCTCTATCTCGGCGGCTGCGACTTTGGCGTCGCTCATCGCGATGCTGTCCGAATGCTCTTCTTTTTGGGACTTCTCGGTTGCGACTGTTTTGGTCGTCGCCGGTGTCAGCATCCGATAGCCGGCATACACGAGTGTCCCGGCAACCAGAACGAAAACCAAATATCTGATCAATGTCTGGATCATCGTGAGCTCTTGCGCGCGAGCGAAAGCGGATTGCCGATCAAACCTTCAATTGTGGCGACGGCAACGTGAAAATTCTGCAACGCCTCCTGTTCGCGCAGTCGCGCCTGTGTAAGGCTCCCTTGGGCGTCCAAGACTTCGAGAAGCGTGTACCGGCCTTGACCGTATCCATCCGAAATGGCCTGTGCCGCTTGCTCCGCTTTTGGTATCGCGACTTCGCGGAGGATAGTGAGTTCTCGGAGCGAGCCCTGCAGCGAGTCGTAGGCGCGGCCTGCGACCACGATCAGCGTATTCCGGTTCGCTTCCCGCTCCGCTCTGGTCTTCGCCAGGCTCTCCTGCGCCGACAGGATGTTGCCCTGGTTCTGGTCGAACACCGGGATGGGCACCGAGAGCGTCAGGCGGACCGCGTCATCATTGGTCTCGTTGAAGTGCCGCCATCCGGCAGAGATGCGAACGTCGGGATAAGGCTTCAACCGAGCCAGCAACAGCTCGGCGTTCCGCTGCGCGTAGACCGCCGTCCAGCGCACCAATTGCGGGTTCGCGTTGATCGCGGCCACGACGGACTGAAACGATGGCGGACGTCCGGTGGCATCGAACCTGCCGGAGACGGAAGAGAATTTCGGCGTAGCGTCTCCCATCAGGACGGCCAGTTCGCGGCGCGCGCTGGCGAGGGTCGCTCGGAGCCGTTCCCGATCCGCCTTGACCAAAGCGGATGCCACTTCAGCCCGCCCGGTCTCCGCTGGCGAAGATGCGCCTGCCTCGACCCGCCGCTGTAGCAGCGGGGTCAAGTTGTCGATGGCGGCGATCTGCTCGTCAAAAATCTGGATTCGACGCTGGGCGCCGAGTACGTTCAGGAATGCGATGGCCGTCTCAGAGAGGACTTCCAAC
>ENA-UOVV01000090-UOVV01000090.1-compost-metagenome-genome-assembly--contig:-NODE-90-length-138180-cov-7.067243_pt1 | contig 138180 bp, 153 predicted proteins | sample MGYA00238155_ERZ761577 | MGnify/ENA primary metagenome ERZ761577 (study PRJEB28898, sample SAMN06268775) | compost metagenome | isolation source: Emeryville, CA | place: USA:Emeryville, CA | collected...
CCGACAGCTTGACGATGCCTGTCGCGCCGCACCACTTCGAACCCGCGGCAGTTGCGGTGAAATCACTAGTGAAGAGATTGCAATCGGCTTTCGACAGGTTGGTGTCGGAATAACGGAGGTCGAGGGTGAAGACCTTGTAAGTGAATCCGATGCCGACGTTCCAGGTATTGTAGTCGGCAAACTTGACGTTGCCGTAGAAGGCATCCGAGGTCCCGAGCCACTGGCGGCCGAATTCGCCGGAGAGATACATCCCCACACCGCTGCTGCCGAACCAATCGGTCGGGGCCGTCACCTTGCCAACGATGGAAGCGTAAGTCCCCTCAGCACCTGAATTCAGGAAGTTCGGCGAGTAGTAGGCATTCGCGCCGATGGAGAAGTAATCGCTCGCCGTGTAGTTCACCTTGCCATAGAATTCGTAGAAGCTGACGTCCTTCTTCATGAAGTTGCCGTTCGGCAGGAATTCAGACCCCGCCGGACACAGGCCCGCCGCAACGCCGCCTGCGTTGCCGTCGATGCACCGCCCGCCCGGATAGAGATAGCCCCAGACGCCGAAATCAAAGGCAACGGGTCCGAAGGTCGGCCGGATGCCGGCGTAGACGTCGATCTCGGCCGCCGCGCGGTTAGTGAAGGAAATGCTGTTGCCTGCCGCGCCGACATAGAGCTGCAGATCCTTGGTCACGTTGAATCGCGGCTCGAAATAGGCGCTGACCGACGCCTCCCGGTTGGACTGGCTGACGCCGCGGAATACGTAATTGTTGGTGATGCCCGCACCGAACGCGATATCCCACGGATCGAAGGCGGTGACCGGCGGCGGCGCCTTCGTATAGACCTTTGCCGGCAGATCGGCGGCAGAGGCCGCCGCCGTCCCGGCCACCACTAGCGCGGACACGGACAGAAGCATCTTTCTCATGATAATCCCCATCGAACCAGTTGAGCTGGCCCTTGTCGCTGAGCCTTGGCAACGAGCCGCTGCCATGTGTTCGCTTGCGAGATTCAATCTGATGGGAGGCTCCACGGACGGAAAGCAACAATGCAGTGCAACTGCTGCCTTATTGGGCGGCAAAGGCCTGTTTGAACATTGTCCTTCGCAAGTGTTGCAAACCGACAACAATTCGCGACATCGGCTTGGAAGGTACCTGCCAGCGGGCGTGGTATCAGCCCGGCCGAGCTTCTGTGCTCACGGGCCTGCCGACGGATGTTGTCAAAGCTATTCACCGGACGGGCGAAAGGGCGCCACGGGAATGGCGCCCTTTTAGTGACTGAGATGCCAAGCTGGCATCTTTCCGTCATGACGTGCGGTGGACCATCATACGACTGCCGCGAACATCGTGGCGGTGCGCCTGCAACTAACCCCGACTCGATCAAACGTTCTCTGACGAACCGCTCTCCGACGGCTCAGGATTGCTCCACTGCGACGAAGCGCTCGAGTCGGGCGACGGGCTTGGCGCCGCAGGCGGCGTCATCGTCCTTGCCGGGCCCGATCGCTTGGCGCTCCGCTTGGCGGATTTTTTGGCGGTTTTCTTGGTAGTTTTCTTGGCAGCCTTTTTCGCCGCTTTCTTCGGAGCAGCCCGCTTTGCTGTGGCTTTCCTGGCCGGCTTGGAGGTTTTGGCCTTCTTCTTGGAAGCCTTCTTCGCTTTCTTGGCCGAGCTCTTTTTCGCCGTTTTCTTCTTCGCCGTCCTCACGGTATTCTTGGAACTCTTGGTCTTCGACTTGTGCGCTTTCTTGGCTTTAGCCATTGTCGTCCTCCTGTTGCCGACTAAACACATCAAGCATTCCGCGTCGCCCGCGGTCGCACCGTTCCTTATTGCTTTGGCTTGGGACCCCCAGTCGCCCAATCGAGGAGCTCAATCGTGTGCACCACCGGCACTGTCGTCCCGCTGGCGATCTGGACCATGCACCCGATATTGCCCGCCGCTATCATATCCGGCTCAACCGTCGCGATGTTTGCAACTTTCCGATCACGCAGCTTGCCCGCCAGCTCAGGCTGAAGAATGTTGTAGGTCCCCGCCGAGCCACAACACAGGTGACTCTCCGGAATATCTTTCACCACGAATCCATTCTTGAAAAGCAAATCTTTCGGAAGCTGTGTAATTTTCTGTCCATGCTGCAACGAGCATGCAGAGTGATAGGCGATCACCAGATCGCTCCGGCTCTCCGACGGCGACAGTTTCAGCGTCGCCACATACTCGGTGATGTCCATTGCCAGCTTGGATACCCGCGCGGCCCGCGCCGCATACTGCGCGTCCTCGCGCAGCAGATATCCGTAGTCCTTGACCACGGTCCCGCACCCCGAGGTGGTCATCAGGATCGCGTCGAGACCGCCCTGCTCGATCTCCCGGGTCCAGACGTCAATGTTGACGCGCGCATGGGTCAGCGCGGCGGCGTCGCGTCCGAGATGATGGGTCAAGGCGCCGCAGCAAACCTCGTCGGCGACCAGCACCACCTCGATGCCATGGCGGGTGAGAAGCCGGATGGCGGCCTCATTGATTCGCGGCGCCAGAACCTGCTGCGCACAGCCTTGCAGCAGGGCAACGCGGCCGCGGCGAGGACCAGTGGCCGGAAACACCGTGCCGCCCTTCGGCCCGGCTGGCGGGAGACCGCGCGGTGCGAGCGATAACATGGCCCTCAGCCGGCTTGCCAAGGTTGGCGTTTTCGCCTCCGCCGAGACCTTCGGCAGCAGCGACAACAAAGGCCGTCCGAGCCGGGCCAGAATCATGCTGGCCCGGAAGAGTCCCGGACGCGGCAAGACGAGCGCCAGGACCTGTCGCAGCCAGCGCTCGGTCAGTGGCCGGGTATATTGCTCCTCGATCCGCACCCGCGCTTGATCGACCAGATGCATATAGTTGACCCCGGAGGGACAGGTGGTCATGCAGGCGAGGCACGACAGGCAGCGATCGATGTGCTTGACCACCTCGGCCGTCGGCGCCTGATCCTTCTCCAGCATCTCCTTGATCAGGTAGATGCGGCCGCGCGGGCTATCGAGTTCATCCCCCAGCAGAACGTAGGTCGGGCACGTCGCGGTACAAAACCCGCAATGCACGCAGGCGCGCAGAATCTTGTCGGCTTCGGCTATATCGGGATCGGCGAGTTGGGCCAGGCTGAATTCAGTTCTCATGAAGTCGTTCCACGCGTCATCCGTCCACGGTTGAGGATATCCCGCGGATCGAAGCTGTGCTTGACGCGGCCGGCGAGCGCGGCAACGCCGCTCTGGGGCGGATGAAAGACATCGATGGTGCGGCGAAGCTGCTCCGGCGCCCGGATCAGGGCGGCATGACCGCCAGCGGCTTCGGCTCGACCACGCACCAGGGCGGCATGAGCATCAGCCGACGGCGATAGCGCCGCCCAGATCAATCCGCCGCCCCAGTCGTACAGCACCTCCCCGTCGGTATCGCGCGCCAGATCACGTCCGAGTGCGCCGCCGGACGCCGGCGGGCAGACGATTCGCCAGACCGGCCGATCGCCGTAGGGGCCGCGTGCCGCGAACGGGACCACGTCGCGAACGGCGCGCCACAGCCCCGCTGACACATCCCCATCCACCATCTCGCTGGCGCCGTAGGCTCCCAGAGCCGCCGCCAATGAACTCGCACGGTGCTGAACGGAGGCCACGATCCCCTCGAGCCGCAACAGGGTCACGGCCTTGCCGCCGCCGGCCTGCGCCAGCACGTCTTCGGGGTCACGCAGCGCCGATGCCGGAACATGCGCCGCTCCCGAGACGTCGTAGGGTGAGCTGAGGGCGGCCGTCATCGCCCGTCCCGCCGTCACGTCATCAAGACCGCGCAGCAGCAACGTGCGCTGGCTTTCGGGCCGCGGCATCACCTTGAGAGTGACTTCCGTCATCACCGCAAGCGTCCCCCACGAGCCGCACAGCAGCTTGCACAGATCGTAGCCCGTGACGTTCTTGACGACCTTGCCGCCGGTCTTGAAGGTCTCGCCAAAGCCTGAGACGGCATGCGCGCCGAGCAGGTGATCGCGCGCCCCGCCATCCTTGACCCGACGCGGCCCGGCCAATCCGGCCGCCAGCATGCCGCCGATAGTCCCAGCATCGTATCCGGCACCGAGCAGCGTCGCCGGATTCATCGGCTCGAATGCAAAATGCTGATTCTTCGAATCGATCAGCGACAGCACGTCGGCAAGCGGCGCGCCCGCTCCGACGGTGAGCAGCAGTTCGTTCGGCTCATAGGAAATCACCCGGTCGAGCGCGGACAGATCCAGCACGGCATTGGTCGCCATCGGCTGGCCGATCGCCCGCTTGCTGCCATGGCCGAGAATTTCAAGCGGCTGTTCGTTGGCGAGGGCAGCCTGAACCACCTGCTCGACATCAGCCGCATCACGTACTTTGAGAGTGTCCACCGGCGTGCCTGTCTAAAACCGCGGAAGGTCGGGGAAGGCCAATCTGCCGGCGTGGACATGAACACGTCCGAGCTCAGCGCAGCGGTGCAATGTCGGAAACACCTTGCCGGGATTAAGCAGCCCCTTGGAATCGAATGCGCACTTGAGGCGCTGCTGCTGGGCCAGATCGATATCGCTGAACATCTCCGGCATCAGATCGCGCTTCTCAACGCCGACGCCATGCTCGCCCGTCAGCACGCCGCCCAGTTCGACGCAAGTGCGCAGAATGTCGGCTCCGAATGCCTCGGCGCGATCCATCTCGCCGGGCAGGTTCGCGTCGAACAGAATCAGTGGATGCAGATTGCCGTCACCGGCATGGAATACGTTGGCACAGCGCAACTGGTATTTTTCGGACAGCTCGCGGATGCGGGTGAGCGCCTCCGCCAGCCGCCCGCGCGGAATGGTGCCATCCATACAGATGTAATCCGGCGAAATCCGCCCGACCGCCGGAAATGCCGCCTTGCGTCCGGCCCAGAACAGCAGCCGCTCCTCTTCGGAATTCGATATCTGGCACGTGGTTTGCCCACACTCGCGGGCAATGGCATCCACCCGCAGGATGAGTTCGTCCACCTCGACCTTAGGACCGTCGAGTTCAACGATCAGCAGCGCCTCGACATCGAGCGGGTAGCCGGCCTTGACGAACGCCTCGGCCGCCGCCGTCGCGGGCTTGTCCATCATCTCCATGCCGGCGGGAATGATCCCCGCCGCGATGATCCGCGCGACGCATTCGCCCGCCGACTCGACGCTGGGGAAACCTGCCATCACCGCCCGCGCCGTCTCGGGCTTTTGCAGGATGCGCACGGTGATTTCGGTAACGACTCCAAGCAGCCCTTCCGAGCCGGTGATGATGCCCATCAGATCATAGCCGCTGCACTCCGGCGCCTTGCCGCCGATGCGCAGGATCTCTCCAGTGATCAGGACAATCTCGCAGCCGAGCACGTTATTGGTGGTCATGCCGTATTTCAGGCAGTGAACGCCGCCGGAATTCTCAGCGATGTTGCCGCCGATCGAACAGGCGATCTGCGACGACGGATCCGGCGCATAGTAGAAGCCGGCATGCGCCACCGCCTGGCTGATGGCGAGATTGGTGACGCCGGGCTCGGTGACCACAACGCGATTGTCGAAATCGATTTCGCGGATACGTTTGAACTTCCCCATGCCCAGCAGCACCGCATCGGCGAGCGGCAGCGAGCCGCCCGACAGCGACGTGCCCGATCCGCGTGGCACGACCCGAATGCCGTTGTCGTGGCAGTACTTCAAAACCTGCGAAACCTGCTCCGTCGTATCCGGAAGCACCACGACCATCGGCGGCTGACGATAGGAGTTCAGCGCATCAGACTCGTAAGGGATCATCTCGGCGGCGCTCGAGATCACACCTTCACCGGGCACGATCCGCCGCAGGGCAGCGATGATCTCGTCGCGGCGGCCTAACACGCCCGCGTCCGGCAGCGGCATCTTGATCGACATCGAAAACGCTCTCCGATTGACGAAAAGGCAGCGCCTCAGGGGCTCAAAGACAAGACTTAAGGCTGATGCCGGCTTGTCTGGAACAACTCTCATGTGGCATCACATTTACGCGCCTCTCGCCGGAAAGATCAACTTCTTTGCGATGCGCATCTGGACGCCAATATCGCGTCGGTCACACCGTTCAGGATAGTTGCCATGAAACTCTTCACCGTCACGGCCATCGCTTTTTCCCTCGCCATATCTGCCGCTCATGCGCAGGATGTCGCGGCCGGCAAAACCGCGTTCAACAAATGTGCAGCCTGTCACGCCATCGGCGAGAACGCCAAGAACAAGGTCGGCCCCGAACTGAATGGGCTCGACGGCCGCAAGTCGGGCTCGGTGGAAGGCTACTCCTACTCGGAGGCCAACAAGAATTCCGGCATCACCTGGAACGAAAAGGAGTTCAAGGAATACATCAAGGCTCCGAAAGCCAAGATTCCTGGAACCAAAATGGCTTTCGCCGGCATCACCAAGGAATCCGAGATCGATAATCTTTGGGCGTTCCTGGCGCAGTTCGACAAGGATGGAAAAATCAAAAAGTAAGCCGCGGCACCCCTGCCGGTCGATCGCGGGTACACGTCAAATCACCGTACCGGATCGTCATCACGGCCTCGCTTCTGACGTGATCAGAAGCGAGACGCCCTACGCACCGAGCGCCATCTTCGAGGGCAGCACCGACTGAACGACGAGGCCGCGCGCCCGCGCATCCATGACGCCGACCGCCCGCAGGGCCAGCAGTGTAATCGTCTGAACCGCGTCGCGCAGTTTCACCGGATCATCGAGATTGGTCGGCGCCAGCGGCCCGACCAGCGATTCATGCAATGCACCGAGCAGTGCCGTTGCAGCCAGCGCGGTGTCTTGCGCCGGCAGGTGTCCGGCCCGCACCGCGGCGGCAATCCGCAATTCGATTTCACCGGCAATCTCCCGCCGGCTGGCCAAGCGCGAGGCGCTGACGTCGACGTCAACTGGTTCGGCGAGGATTCCCCAGGCCAGTTTTCGGTGCGACACCACATGAACAGCGATGGTCGTAACGGCGGCGGCCAGGGCTGATGACGGCCCGGGGGCGGCATCTGCGGCGCGCCGGATCGCAGCCAGTTCATCGCGCGATACGTCCGCGATCAGTTCGGAGATCAGTTCTGCCTTGGACGGAAAGTAGCGATAGACCGTACCCGCCGCGACATTGGCGCGGGTGGCCACCGGTGCGATCTGAACGGCGCCCATGCCGCCCTCGATCGCCGCATCGCGGGCTGCCGCCAAAATGGCGCTGCGCCGAGCGGCCAAACGTTTCACGACTTGTTGGGTGCGCCGATAAACCATGGATGCGTCTAGCCCCTGCCCCTTCGCCAGAAGAAGTGAACACCTATTCAGAGCGGGACGCAAGCCCTTGATTGTACGGCCGGATCATCATCGCTCCGTGATGAAAGAATCTTGGATTCAGGAGACGACTACGCCGCCTCACGGCTAGCCCCCAAACCCGGCGGCGCGCGCCAACGCGGCCACCGCCATGCCGACGATCACGGCGATGAAGTCATTGCGCGAAACAATGGTAGCGATAATCGCGGCCAGAATGGCGAACATCACGACCGCGCCACCGTTCACGGCCACCGGCAGCGCGGCGGCAACAATGATCGATCCCGGCAATGCGTCCATCATGCGCCGGACGCGCGGGGTCACGGGAATATAGGACATCAGCCAGAAGCCGCCGAGGCGCGCCGCGACGGTGACTGCTGTCATCACCGCGAAGGCCAGCATGACGTCACCCCGCAAGAGGTCACCCATGCACTGCTCCTGCCGGTGCATCATCAGGCTCCATTAGCCCGGCGCTCACCGCTCCGGAAATCGCGCCGATGATGATGAACCACCAGCCCGACACCAGCCAGTACACGGCGAGCGCCACCGCGCCTGCAACAGCCCACGGGATCGCCCGGCGTACGCCCTTCCAGGCCGGCACGAGCATTGCTGCATAAAAGGCCGGCATTGCCAGATCGACGCCGTACTTCTTGGGATCGGCCAGTTGTTCAGCCAGCAGATAACCGGGAATGGCGGCGACCAGCCAAAGGACATACAGCACGAGGCCGCCACCGACGAAGAACCATGCATTGGCGCCGCCGTAATCGCGATAGCGCGTCGCGGCCAGCCACCCGCCATCGGTTACCAGCAGCATGGATGGATAAGACTGCCAGGCCGGCAACGTGCCGAACCATGGCCGGAGCGATGCGCTCATCAAACCGAAGCGGATATTGACCGTCAGCGTCAGCAGCGCCAACGTCGCGATCGATGACGGGGTGAGCTGTGCGGGCCAGGCTTGAACCGCAACGAACTGCGACAACCCGCCATAGACGAAGGCCATCATGACTTCGACCTCGGCCAGCGAGAACTGCCGCTGGGCGCACAGCGCGCCGAACGCCATGCCGAATGCCATCGTTCCCGGCAGCATCGGGCCGATCGCAACAATGCCGGGCATGATCGCCGCGCTCGACCAATAAGCCGGTGCCTTGTGGGGCTTCGGTGTCGTCATAGCCAATCTCGCATGGGTATGGGTGCTGGTTCCCGTCCTCAACGTCAAGAGCACCAAGCTTCATGGAAGCCATGCAATGGCGGGGCTGAATCCGCGGGCAACACGCACGGTGACGGGGGTGAGAGGGAATGAATCATCTCCGAGGAGATATTCAGCATCGATATGATCCGACCGCCCCCACGCCTGCTGGGATGTCCCTCAGCGAAGCGGAGCGATCGGCCCTGCCCATCATGCGGGACCCGTTCTGGCCGTTCGGACGATAGCGAGGCAAACAAAAAAAGACGCAGCATGATGGCTGCGTCCTTGTTGATGATATGTCGGCCGTCCCGCGTCAGGCCTGAGGCTGCGGCTCCAGCCCCGGATCCGGATGCGGCCGCTGCTTGCCGGCCGGCGGCACCGCAGACGTGCGCGGCCCGGACGGCTCCAGCACGGATTCACGATTCGGCTTCTTGCCATTGAGCAGATCAGTGATCTCCTCGCCGGTCAGCGTCTCATATTCGAGCAGACCCTTGGCGAGCGTTTCGAGATCGGCGCGCTTCTCGGTGAGGATGCGGGTGGCGTCCTTGTAGCCGGTCTCGACCAGCCGCCGGACCTCATTGTCGATCTTCTGCGCCGTCGCTTCCGAAACGTTCTGCTGACGATTGACCTGCATGCCGAGGAACACCTCGTCGTTGTTCTCGCCGTAGGACACCGTGCCGAGTTCTTCCGACAGGCCCCAGCGCGTTACCATCATGCGTGCCAGACGCGTCGCCTGATCGATGTCGGATGCCGCGCCTGAAGTCACCTTCTCGCGGCCGAAGATCATCTCTTCCGCCACACGCCCACCCATCATGATGGCGAGGCGCGAGGTCATCTGCTCGAGCGACATCGACAGCTTGTCGCGCTCCGGGAGTTGCATGACCATGCCGAGCGCGCGGCCGCGCGGGATAATCGTCGCCTTGTGGATCGGGTCGGTGGCGACGACGTTGAGGCCGACAATGGCATGGCCGCCTTCGTGATAGGCGGTCAGCAGCTTTTCTTCCTCGGTCATGACAAGCGACTTGCGCTCGGCACCCATCATCACCTTGTCCTTGGCTTCCTCAAACTCCGCCTGCGTCACCATCCGCTTGTTGCGGCGCGCGGCGGTCAGGGCGGCCTCGTTGACGAGGTTCATGAGGTCGGCGCCGGAGAAACCCGGCGTGCCACGCGCGATCACCTTCAGGTTGACGTCGGGCGCCAGCGGCACCTTACGGACGTGAACCTTGAGGATCTGCTCGCGGCCGACGACGTCCGGATTCGGCACCACGACCTGACGGTCGAAACGGCCCGGACGCAACAGCGCCGGATCGAGCACGTCGGGACGGTTGGTGGCGGCGATCAGGATCACGCCCTCATTGGCCTCGAATCCGTCCATCTCGACCAGCAACTGGTTCAGCGTCTGCTCGCGCTCGTCGTTACCGCCGCCGAGACCGGCGCCACGATGGCGGCCGACCGCGTCGATCTCGTCGATGAAGATGATGCACGGCGCGTTCTTCTTGGCCTGCTCGAACATGTCTCGGACGCGGCTCGCGCCGACGCCGACGAACATCTCGACGAAGTCCGAACCGGAAATGGTGAAGAACGGCACGTTGGCTTCGCCGGCCACCGCCCGCGCGATCAGCGTCTTACCGGTGCCGGGAGGGCCGACCAGCAGCACGCCGCGCGGAATCCGCCCGCCGAGCCGCTGGAATTTGCCAGGGTCGCGCAGGAATTCGACGATCTCCTGCAAGTCCTGCTTGGCCTCGTCGACGCCGGCGACGTCCTCGAACGTCACCCGTCCGTGCGCTTCCGTCAGCATCTTGGCGCGCGACTTGCCGAAGCCCATCGCCTTGCCGGCGCCTCCCTGCATCTGGCGCGACAGAAACACCCACACGCCGATCAGCGCGATGAACGGCAGCCACGACACCAGCAGCGACACGAACCACGGCACGTTGTCGCCCGGCGGCTTCGCGGTGATCTGCACCTTGGCATCGTACAGCTTCTTCACCAGCCCCGGATCGTTAGGCGCGTAGGTCTGGAAGCTGGAGCCGTTGGTAAAGGTGCCATGGATTTCGGGGCCCTGGATGACGACATCCCGAACGCGATTCTGATCGACCTCGGTCAGCAACTGCGAGAACGAGATGTCCTGCGACGACGTTCGCTGTCCCGGGTTCTGAAACAGGGTGAATAGGGCCAACAGCAACAATACGATAATGACCCAGAGGGCGAAGTTGCGCAGATTGGCGTTCATTGAGATTCCTTCGTGGTCGCGCGCGGCACGACCTCATCCTTGGACGGGTTATCCGTAATCTAGGTGTCACCCCAGCCTCTGCCAAGGGAACCGGTCAGGACTATTTAACGCATCTAATGTGACTTGATGCATCTTTAGCCCTATTCCGGTTCAAATAATGGCAATTCCGGTACTTGTCTAACCAACGAGGAGACGCCGTCCCGCTCGGCTAAATCCGCGACGATCTATGGCGCCGCGGCGGCGCCGGCTCAACGAGAATCCGGCCGCTGGCGAGCGTCACGACCGCCCCTGCAAGGGTCTGGCGAAAACGGCCTTTCTTGCCCTGCCCCGTTTGTGATCCTGCCGCCTCGATCGCCCGAACCAACGCCTCCACTTTTCCAAGTTCTGGAACCCGCTCATGCCCAGCACGGCCGACAGCCCGCAGCAGCAGACGGACGCGGAGTTCTTCCGACAGAGCCTCAAAAGCCCGCGCGTCGATGCCCGGCAGCCTCTGCTCTTTGCTACGCAAGGCGAGGTAGCGCTCCGCACCATCGGCCATGAGTTCCAGCGCCTCATTGGCCCGCGCCATCCGGGCCGCCAGACGGGCCAGATTCTGGGCGTCGCAGCCTTCCGCCGCCAGCGACGTCAGCAGAGCTCGAAGTCGGGGCCGGGTGTAATGCGGGTCGCTATTGGTCAGATCGACCGCGAATGGAATCCGAGCTTTCTCCAGCGTCGCCAGCAGCCGCGTCTTGGGCACGTCGAGAAATGGCCGGACGATCGTAATGTCCTCCCGGGGCGACTGCCGCGCCATCGCTCCAAGCCCCAGAATGCCGCTGCCGCGCGCCATCCGCATCAGAAAGGTTTCCGCCTGATCGTCGCGGGTGTGCGCCGTGAGGATGTGCTGGGCTCCGGCCTTGCGGGCTGCATCCGCCAGAAGCGCGTAGCGCGCGTCCCGGGCCGCCGCAGGCACGCCGTTTGTCGGCTTCGTCCCGCGCCACCGCAACGTCCGATGCTGAACGTTAAGCGTACGCGCCAGACGTTTGACGTCCGCAGCTTCCCGTGACGCCTCCGGCCGGAGCTCATGGTTGACCGTCACAGCAAGCAGACGGGGCCCGTGCTTCAAGGCGCGGCGCCAACGCACCGCAAGCCATAACATCGCAACTGAATCGGGGCCGCCGGAAACGGCCAGGACAAGCGACGGAGCCCGTTTCCATTCAGCGAAAAGTGCTTTCGCCTCACTGGCCGAGACCGGGGTGTGATCGTCCGACATCGTCGCTATCGCAAAGCCACCCGCCGTGATCCGAGCGATCCGGCGCCTCTCATCGCATCCGGGCAGAGGCAGATGACAAGGTCAAGGGCAGCGCAAAGGGATCGGCTTCTGCCGATCCTAGCATTTGACGCGCTTCTGCTCGCGGTCCACGGCCTGTTTGACGCCGCGCGAGGCCTGCGGGTACTTCCGCCCGACCTCGCCGAGCGCAGCACACGCCGCTTCCTTCTCCTTCAACGCCGCCAGCGATTGCCCCAGCCGAAGTAAAGCATCCGGAGCTTTGGCCGACGTATCGTATTTCGAGGTCACCGCAAGGAAGGATTCGGCGGCTTCCCTGTACTTCTGGCGCTGGAACAGGCTTTCGCCGATCCAGTATTGCGCATCCGCGACCTGACGATCGTTCGGGTAGCGGCGGGTGAAGTTGCGCATGGTTTCCTCCGCCAGCGCATAATCCTTCCGCTGCATGTAGCCGATGCCGAGATCGAACTCATCGCGGGGCGATGCCGAGGGCGGCAAAGTCGTCAAATTCCCGCCGCCGTCGGGCTGCGCGGTATTGCCGACACTGGACAAGTTGAGCGGTTCACCCGCGTCGCGCCCGCCCGGCGCACCGATGGGTGCACCTTGCTCTGGCGGCGGTCCGGACGGACGCGTCGTGCCCAGCACCTGCGGTGCTCCAGGCGCATTGGGATTGCGGCTGGGATCGAATGCATCGCCGCGGCCCGGTCCACGGGCGACCGGCACCTGTTCCTGCTGGGCCGGCGGCTGCGCGTAAACCGGCTGCTGGCTGGCGGCCGGCGGTTGGCCATAGGCGGGCTGGCGCGGTGGCGGATAAGCCGGGCCTGGCGCCGGGGCGGATGCCTGTGGCGCCATGGCGGCATTAGGAGCTCCGCCCGCGGCTGAGGCTGCGGGCGCCCCACCCTGCAGCTGCCGAAGCTGCTGCTCCAGGATCTGATTGCGATGCTGCAATTCCTCGTTCTGGCCGGTCAGCCGCCGCAACTGGCCCTCGAGCTGCTCGACCCGCATGGCCAGATCGCCATCGTCGTCATAGCGTTGCGCCACCGCTTGCGAGGACACGCCAAGCGTGGCGGCCACCGCCGTCACGCACGCGAAGTTACGAAACGCGAGCTTTGCAGTTTTGACTGACATTTGGGCCTGACGAATGAGTAATAATGGCGTCGTTCCGGGAACCGCACCTAGAGGATCGGAGTACGCCAAAAATGTGACTCCACCGGTTAGCTCGGATCGCGCTCGACGGCTTGAGACGGCGCAGATGCAAATCATAGCGCCTGCGCGCGCATCTGACAAAATCAAATGCACGCGCGGGCGTCGCACCGCCCCGTAACCGTCCAAAGCAAAACCGGCGCCTCGCGGCGCCGGTTCACATGACTCGATCAAGCCTTCAGATCAAGAGCTGGCGTTCAGCACCGTGACGGCGCGCCGATTCTGCGACCAGCAGGAGATGTCGTTACACACCGCGACGGGCCGCTCCTTGCCGTAGGAGATGGTCCGCATCCGCTGCGCCGGAATGCCGCGCGAGATGAAGAACGATCGTACAGCCTGGGCGCGACGCGCGCCGAGCGCGATATTGTATTCGCGCGTGCCGCGTTCGTCGGCATGCCCTTCGATGGTGAAGGTGTAGCGATTGTAGGTCTGCAGCCACTGCACCTGCTTCTCCAAGGTGGCAATAGCCTGCGGCGTCAGATCGGTCTGGTCGCTCTCGAAGAAGACGCGATCACCGACATTCACGACGAAGTCCTGCTGGCTGCCCGGCGTCGCGGCTCCCGCCATGCCGGCTCCATCAGCACCGATACCATTTTTATTGGCGCAGGCGCCCATCGACAGCGCCACGGCCAGTACGGCGGCCAGCTTCAATCCCTGGAGGAATCGCTTTTGGTAGGTCATTCCCGGAGCCTCCACGCTCACGATTTTGTCTGCTGACCCGGTCTACAGGGCGTTGGTTAAGCGAACGTTCCATCAACCTTGATGAGGCGTTGCTCGAACGATTCAAATGCACTCAACCATCAACAACCGGCTGTGATGGTTAATGGCGAGCAAATATGGCACGAAAGTGAATGATGCGCATGCGTGCCACCGACCGCGATGGGCAGGTTCGTTGTCGATCCGCTTCGCAGAAAATCGGCTTCTTCCGCTGAGATTAAGACCGCGGCACGATCGAAGCGGGCTCGAACGGCAGCTCGGGCAATCGCTCGAGCGCAGCGCCGCGTTCAGCACGTCGTTCGAACAGCATGCGGCGTTCGAAATAGCTCGATCGCAAATGCGGGAAACGCGCGAAGACCCGGTCGCGCTGTTCCGGAAAGTCGATAGCCATCAGACTGATCGGCTTGACCAGCCCGGGATAGTCGCGCGGCGGGGCCAGAGTGCGCAGAAAAATCCGTCGATAGAAGGCCTGATGTTCGGCCCTCACTGACGCCAAGCCGATATCGGCATTGAAGTATTGGCAAGCCACATAGGCCAGCCGCAAGGTCATGTAAGGCAGCTCGGGAAAGCGGTTGGCACGTGCCGGTTCGGCCACGAAGCGGGTCGGATCGACAATGACCTTGCCCTGCGCGAGCTCAGGCTGCAGCAGTTCCGGGAAAACATCAACGGAAGGCGTGGAGGGATGCGCCGGTGACGCCACTGAAATTCGCAGCGAACTGACGAGTTCGCCGTCGAGATAGACGCCAAAGGTCCAACTGTTCGGAAGATCGTCGAAACGGTCGCTAACCTTATGGTCCCTATTGGGATTGATCGCGCCTTCCTGCAGATAGGCACGATAGCGCAGCCGATAGATCTCGTCTTTCTCGGCTTCGGTTTCCGCCAGATGATAGTCGACCCGATCGAGAAGCTCGATACCGCGCTCGAACGGGCGGCTTCTGATCTGTTCGGCCTGACTCATTTCGAGTTTCCTGCGCAGCCCCTGCAAATGCGCGCTGCATTCTTCTAAAAGTTAATGCTTTCTTAAGGAAACTGCAAAGCGATCAAACTAACAAGGTTAATCCGCACAGACGCGAGCAGGCTCACCCGCCTCGTTTTCGATATAAATTATGCGGATTCTATGCAGTCGAGCGCGACGGCAGCGTAATCAGGTTGCTCTCTGACAATCGCCGGCCGTGCGACGCGTTCAGAAGCTGACGGATCGCCATTGCCGGAACAGGGCGGCTGAACAGATATCCCTGCGCCTCGGTGACGGTGCCGTCCGCGCTGATCAATTCAAGCTGCTCGTTGGTTTCGATTCCTTCGACGACAACGGACATGCCGAGATCCGCGCTGAGCCGCGCGACGCCCCGCAGCAAGGTCAAGGGGCGATCAGTATCGATTCCTTCGAGGAAGGAGCGATCGATCTTGACCTTGTTCAGCGGGAAATTATGCAGATAGCTCAGGCTCGAATAACCGGTGCCGAAATCGTCCAGCGAAATTCGGATGCCTTCAGCGTTGAGCTGATTCAGCACGTGCCGCGTCCACTGCGTATTCCGGAGCAGCGACGATTCGGTAATCTCGATTTCCAGTCGCTTGGCCGGCAAGCCCGAGACCTCAAGCGCGTAGCGGACCTCGCTCAACACATCACGCTGATGGAACTGCTGTGACGAAAAATTCACGGCAACGCTGACGTTGTCGGGCCACTTCATGCACTCCATGCAGGCCTTGCGCAGGATCCAGCGGCCGAGGTCGACGATCAAGCCCATATCTTCCGCGACCGGAATGATCTCCGCGGGGGTCACGGTGCCACGCTCCGGATGATTCCAGCGCAGCAGCGCCTCGCAGGTCGATATCCGGCCTGATTTCAAGTTGACCAGAGGCTGGTAGTACAGTTCGAATTCCTCATTGGCGAGCGCGCGCCGCAGGTCGAGCTCGAGAATGCGACGGGCTTCCACCGTCTCTGCCATCTCATCGCGGAAGAAGCAGAACGTTCCCCGCCCGTCCGCCTTGGCGCGATAAAGCGCCATGTCGGCGTTCTTGAGCAGGACGTCCGCACTCATCGATGGCGACGTGATGGCAATGCCAACGCTCGCCCCGATCTCCACCAGGTGAAGATCGATCTCATAACGCTCGCTCAGCCGTTCGACGATCCGGCGCGCCAGATTTGCGGCATCTTCGCTCGACGAGATATTTCGTTGGAAGACGACGAACTCGTCGCCGCCGAAACGAGCGACGAAGTCGTCCGCACGCATCATTTCGCGCAGCCGGTCCGCGACCATGCAAAGAAGGCGGTCACCGCAGGGATGCCCGAGCGTATCGTTGACCTGCTTGAACTGATCGAGATCGACAAAGAGCAATGCCGACGTCGTGTTCTGCGAGGTCGCGAGAAGGCGCTCGATCTCGTCGCGGAAATTGACGCGATTAGGCAGTCCCGTCAGTTCATCGAAACGCGCCAAATGGGTGATCTTGGCTTCGGCCGTGCGCCGCTCGGTGATGTCTTCGACCAGCACCACGCTGCCGCCACCCACCATCGGCTGAAAGGTCCAGGACAGAGCCCGCAATCCGGCATGCGGTTCGACCGTGATGATCTCTCCGGCTTGTGAGTTCTCGATTTCCGACAGGATGAGGTTCGCGCTATCCTCGGCGAGGATCTCGGTGCGCCGGCATTCCGCGACGATCTCGCGCGCATGCACACCGCGAAGCACTGCCTCCCCGGGAAGTCCCATCATTTCGCTGAAACGATGGTTCATGACCGCCAGCCGACCGTCGACATTGAACATGCAGAGGCCATGCGGCATGTTGTTCAGCGCTGTGTCGAACTGGCTGGCGAGCGCGGATTCGCGCTCTCGCGCGATCCAGGCGTTGACATAGATGCGCTGTAGACTCGACGTCAGCCTGCGGATCGCCGCGAAGAACACGAAGCAGAGCAGCGCCAGCGCATAGTAATAGATTCCGCCGATCGCGATCAGCGCCGCAAAGACCGGCCCGCACCCCAGAAGCACCTGAAGATGGAAAATGCGCGGACGGCCGAAGGTGCGGCCGACACCGCCCGACATATAGGACGCTACCGTGGTCACACATAGCATGTGCGCAGCGGCGTCATCGGTCCGCATCAGGACCGTGACACCCCAGATGCCGAGCGCGAGCCCGTACGCGATGGCGCCAAGTCTATATCGTTTCTCCCAGACAACGGCTTCGCTGACCGTCAGGCCCGCATTCCGCTGCTTGTACCGATACATCTGATAGGCGCGCGCCGTGCCCACGGCGATGAACAGCGGAACGCACAGCCAGCACCAGACGTCGCCGGTCACTGTGGCGATGACCGCCGCAGCGATCGCTGGGCCAAACACGCCGAAAATCATCGGCGCAGGATTCATGAAAAGGGAATCGACCAACGCAGCATAGATCGTTGGCGACAACCTTTCGTCCTGGTGCCGTCTTTTCGATTCAAATAGCTGCATTGCCTGCGCACGGACCCTGTTTGACCTCACAGTCTTACCGTGCGCAGATGAAGCCTTCCTGAGCGAACATCGTTACCGAAAGGTTTCCGGGCTCGATTCAATGCCCCAATGGAAGATCGCGGCAGCCCGCTTTCCGCCGGCCGTCGCGTTCCAACCGAACGTGGTAACGGTTCGTTTACGATAGCAGCGGCGACCAGGCCGGGTCCGAAGCGTAGCCGGGGGTTGGCACCTTCTGCTCGTTACGCCCTGAGATATCGACGGTGTAGAGCGAGGGACCGCCGCCGCCACCCGGATCGCGGAAGAACATGACGACGCGGCCGTTGGGAGCGAACGTCGGACCTTCATTATGGAATCCGGACGTCAGGATGCGTTCGCCCGAACCGTCGGTCTTCATGATGCCGATCGCGAACTGTCCGCCTCCCTGTTTGGTGAAGGCGATGTAGTCGCCACGCGGCGACCACACCGGCGTCGAGTAGCTGCCTTCCCCGAATGAAATGCGCTGCGCGCCGCCGCCACCGGCCGGCATCACGTAGATCTGGGGCTTGCCGCCGCGATCGGATTCAAAACAGATCCGCGCTCCGTCCGGCGAATAGGAGGGGGATGTATCGATGGCCGGCGTGTCGGTGAGCCGCGTCGTCGATTTGGAGCGCAGGTCCATCACGAACAGGTTGGAATTGCCGCCCTGCTGCAGGCTCATGATGATGCGCTGGCCATCCGGGGAGAAACGCGGCGAGAACGACATGCCGGGGAAATTGCCGACGATCTCGCGCTGGCCGGTTTCGATATTGAACAGATAGACGCGCGGGTCGCCCTGCCCGAATTCCATATAAGTGATTTCCTGCGTCGACGGAGAGAACCGCGGCGTCAGCACAAGGTCCGAGCCGCGCGTCAGATAGCGAACATTGGCGCCGTCCTGATCCATCAGCGCCAGGCGCTTGACGCGACGCTGCGCGGTACCGCTTTCGTCGACGAAAACCACGCGGCTATCGAAGTAGCCCTTTTCGCCGGTCAGGCGTTCATAGATCTGATCCGAAATGATATGCGCGATCCGTCGCCAGTATTCGGGCGAGGTAAAGTACTGCTGGCCGGTCAATTGCTGACCCGATGCGACATCCCACAGCCGGAATTCTGCCTTCAGCCGTCCGTCGCCCTGGCGCGTCATGCGCCCGGTCACGAGCGCCTGCGCATTGATGGTCTTCCAGTTCTGGAATTGCGGCGCGGCATCAATATTGGTGATCTTCTCGATGAAGGCCGCCTGGTCGATCGGCGCGAACAATCCGCTGCGCTTGAGATTGTTGGTGATGACCTGAGCGACGCCATTGCTGACTTCGCCGTCTGACGGCGTACCTGGCACGAAATTCGGAATTGCGATCGGCAACGGCGCGACGTTGCCCTCCGTCACCTGCAAGCGCGTTTGCGCGCGCGCCAGCGACGGCAGCAGCAAACCCGCGGCGACACCGGCGCCGCCGATCAGCGCGTGCCGGCGTGTCAACGACATTGCGGACGGAAAAGACGACTTCAGGGGCATCGTTCGCTCATTCATAAGTATCGGCAAAACATCAACCGTTGAACATCTGGCGCGGATCGAACGTGACGATCATGTCCTTCCACTGTTCGTAAGTCTGGGGCCGCAGCATATCGTAAGGCTGCGCCTGCAATACGGCGCGCATCGCTGCGTCGGCCGCGGCGCGATAGCGCGGCGACGATCCATGCGAGACGATCTCCGGCGGCCCCGCGAGGCGCTTGTCGGGCGTCAACCGGATTCGGATATCGACGATCAGTTCTTCTGGTCGTTCGGTCCCGGCCTGAACGTTCCATAGCCGCGTCAGGCGTGCGCGCAATGCATCGAGTTCGGATTGGGACAGCGTCGCGGCAGTCCCCCGCGCGGCTCCCAGCGAAGCCGTCGAATTCAGCGCCTCGCCGGTTGCGGCATGGCGAGACGGATCACGCTTGTCGAGCAGCGCGGCGATTTTCGATTGATCGAAGGTGCGTTCGCGCTTCGGCTCCGGCGGCTTCGGCGGGGCAGCCTTGGCCTGCGGCTTCGGCGTCGGCTTCTTGGCCTCGTCCTTCTTCAAAGCCTCGGCGATCGGGTCGACCTTGGGCGGATCGGGCTTTTTCTCAATCGGCTTCGGCTCGTCCTTCGGCTTGTGTTCGGCGACGGGCTTGGGCGGATCAGGCTTCTTTTCGACGGGCTTTTCGACCGGCTTTGGCGGCGGCTCCGGCGCAGCCTCGGTCTTCACCTCCGGCTTTTCGGTCACCTTCCCGGCGGTATCGTCGACCGGCTTCGCTTCCGCGACCTTCTCGACCAGCGGCTTCGGCTTGTCCTTCTCGCCGGTCTTGCTGCCGGCGGTGATCTTCGACAGTTGATCCGCGGAGATGATATCGACCGGCATCGACTCCGGCGGCGGCGCTTCCAGCGAGCGGGCCGAAAACGACACCAGACCCCACCCGATCACGAGCACGTGCAGGGCAACCGACGCGACGAGGGTCTTGTCGACTTTCACCTCAGCTTCCCTGCTCCACCTCAGTCACCAGCGCGACCCGGCGAAATCCGGCTGATGACAATCGTCCCATTACCTTCATGACGGTGCCGTAGTCGACCTTCTTGTCACCGCGAACGAAGATGCGCTCGTCCATGCCGGCGCGCGCCTCGGTAATCGCCTTCAACTTCGGCACCAGCTCGTCGATAGCAATCTCGGTATCATTCAGGAAAACCTGTCCCTTTAGATTCACCGACAGCGTCAGCGGCTCCTTGTCCTGGTCAAGACTCTTGGCCTGGGTCTGGGGCAGATCAAGCGGCACACCAACCGTCAAGAGCGGCGCCGACACCATGAAGATGATGAGCAGCACCAGCATGACGTCGACCATCGGGGTGACGTTGATGTCCGACATCGGCGCCGCGCGACGTCGCCGGCCGCGGCCGCCGCCCGATGCTCCGGCCAGGTTCATGCCCATGGTGCGCTACTCACGATGGTCCCTCACGCACGCTCGTCGATCTGCCGCGACAGGATCGCGGAGAACTCGTCGGCGAATCCTTCGAGGCGTTGCGCCTGCCGATTCACCTCTGCCGTGAACTTGTTATAGAAAATAGTCGCCGGGATGGCGGCGATAAGGCCGATGGCGGTGGCAAACAGCGCTTCTGCGATACCCGGAGCGACCACCGCCAGTGACGTATTCTTCGACGCGGCGATTGATTGAAAGCTCGACATGATGCCCCAGACCGTGCCGAACAGGCCAACGAAGGGCGATGCCGAACCGACCGTCGCCAGCACCAGCAAGCGACGCTCGAGCCGTTCGATCTCGCGCGCGATCGAGACATTCATCACTTTCTCGATGCGCATCTGAAGACCCGCGAACGAGCGCGCCTGGCTTTCGAACGAGCGCTTCCATTCGCGCATCGCCGCCACGAAACAGGCCGCCATCGATTGCGTCGGCTTGGCCGCAAGCGAGCGATAGAGTTCTTCGACGGACTCGCCGGACCAGAACGCCTGCTCGAAACGATCCATGGCCCGACGGGTCCGGTTGTAAAGCAGGATCTTGTCGATCGCGATGGCCCAGACCCACACCGAACAGGCCAGAAGCCCCAGCATGACCGCCTTCACCACCCAATGAGCCTGGAAGAACAGCGCGATCAGCGAGACGTCGGAGGAGGCCAGCGGCAAGGCTGACTGCGCCACATCGGCGGGATTCATATGTAAAGTCCTCTCAACGCTAAAGTCCCCAATCGTTCCCGGGTGCGCCGCGTCTCGCCGGTTTCGCAATCACGCGTCATCCTGCGCCGTGCGCCAACACCGGTTCTGCCAATTCGCATGGGGGGCCCGTCCAAAGCCGGCCTCTGCATCCCCTGCCAACGTGTCAAAACGAGGGCTGACGGCGGATTTGCCTCAAATGCAACCAAGCGCCATCATAGTTAACGGGAGGTTATCAAAGCCGTTTTTGCGCAATTCCGCGTTGAAAATCCGACAAAACAAAGCCGCCCATCCGGTTCCGGATGGGCGGCAGGGAGATTAAGTCGGAGGATCAGGTCAGCCCATCAGGCCTGGGGCTGGCCATCAGACGGCGAAGTCGGGCGGCTGCGGTGCTGCGCCATGAACAGGTCGAATTCCTCCTTGTCCTTGGCGTGACGCAGGCGATCAAGGAACTCCTTGAACTCCTTCTGCTCCTCTTCAAGCCGGCGCAGCGTCTCGACGCGATACTCGTCGAATGCGCGGTTGCCGCTCGAGGGCGGACCGAAGCCGAAGCCGCCGCGCTCCATGCGCTCGCGCATTCGCTCCATCTTGTACTGCATTCGCTCCATCTTGTTCTGCCAGCGATCGCTGTGGCTCCAGCATCCCATTTTCCTGCTCCAGAGTGTGTAGAAGAGAAGTGCGAGGCCGATCGGCCACCAGAAGATAAAACCGAGCACCGTCAAGGCGATCCAGCCAGGATGCCAGGGCGACTCGAATAGGCCCGGGCGCCGGTAGTGGCCTTCGGGTGGGCCGTTCCAACGATGAACGTCAGCGGTGGGGGTCATGGGCATCTCCCTTGGGTGGCCGCGTGAATGTAAATAACATTTACATACGTAGACCGTTCCAGATTTTTGTCAAGCGAGGACCGCGGCGATCACGAGAATATTTGTCACAGGCAGGTCCGGGCTATTTGTCACAGGCAGGTCCGGGCCAAGTCTCGTCACAAGACTCTCGTCACAAGACTCTCGTCACAGACTCTCGTCACGAGACTCGTCGCAAGGCTCGTCACAAGGCTCACAGTTGGAATTGTACTTTGGGACCGTGACCTTCAAGACCGGCACGAACAATTGGCAACTGAGAAGCCGCGCGCGCTACTGGGCAAAACAATCAAGGTTCCAGGCCCGTCGGTTGCGGGTCGAACAATTTTTCAGGTCTCTGGAAGAAGTCAGCGTCGACGGCTGCCGTCGGGCGCACATCGACGAATTACTTCGCCGGTTTGCCCCATGGTCCTCCGGGCGGCGGACCGGGCGGCGGGCGGCTCGCGGCGCCCTCGCCTGCGTCACCGGCGCGGCGATCCGTCGGGAAGCCGAGCCCGCGCAGATAGATCAGCACGCCCGCTTCCAGCAGTTCTTCCGGCGACATCGGCAGCTTGCGCCGCGCGGAATCGCCGCGCGAAAACAGCGAGGCCACGCCGTGCGACATTGACCAGATGTGCAGCGCCATCATCATTGCCGGCGGCCGCGCAACGCCGGGCGGCGCCAGCGCGGCAAGCCGTTCGGCGGCAGCGCGAATGATGTTGAACGCACGCTCACTCGCCACCATCAATGTGGGGTTGACGTCGATCGGCACGCCGGACTCGAACATCGCCGAGTAGAACGCCGGCTCGCTGCGCGCGAAATGCAGATAGGCTTTGCCGACCCGCTCGAACGCGGTGACGGTATCGGGTCGGCCGTCGTCCCACGCTTTGGTGAGCACCGCCTCGAACAGTTCAAACCCGCGCTGCGCGATGCTGGACAGCAGTTCGTCGCGGTCGCGGAAGTGCCGATACGGCGCCGCCGGGCTGACGCCGGCCGAGCGCGCGGCATCGGCGAAGGTGAACCCGGCGGGTCCCTTCTCAGCGATGAGGCCCAGCGCCGCTTGCAGCAGCGCCTCCTTCAGGTTGCCATGGTGATAGCCGCGTTCCGGGCCGCGGCGGTCCTTTCGCCAGCTCATGTTAATGGCTTTTACATGAAGTGGCTGAAAAGGCTACTCATTTTCCGGGTTTTCCGCCCCTTGAAAACATTGAGGAATTTCATTCCGGGACTCTTGCGGCCATTCGATGGCCGGATCAGGGCAGCGCGGACTGGCCGCACCGCTCTCCCCGCGCCAGTCGATCCTGACCAGCGATCGGCGCTAGCGGCGCGCCGCCGCCTGCAGATCGGGGAAGCCGGCCATCGCCTCCTGCACCTCGGCATCGAAATCGGCGATGTCCTGAATCTGGCGCACCTCGATCACCTCGTTCTCGGAGGCCGGGCAGCGCGTCGCCCAGGCGATCGCCTCCTCGCGCGAGGCGACGTCGATGATCCAGTAGCCGCCGAGCACTTCCTTGGCTTCCGCGAACGGCCCGTCGGTGACGAGCGGCTTGCCGCCCGCGAACGACACCCGCGCGCCGGTCGAGGGCGGATGCAGTCCGTCCAGCGCCCGCAGCACGCCGGCCGCTTGCAGCGCCTCGTTATAGGCCATCATTGATTTCACGCGCTCCGGATCGAGCTTCACGTCGGGCGGCGCGGTCTCATAGCCTTTCGGGATCATCAACATCATGAAACGCATGGGGGGATTCCTTCCAAGTCCAGGGTCTAAGGTTTCGTGATCCAGGTTCTAACCCTTCGTCATGGCCGGGCTTGTCCCGGCCAGCTACGTCTTCCTGCGTTGCAAAGATCAAGACGTGGATGGCCGGAATAAATCCGGCCATGACGAATGAGAGGCTGAGTTGGACCGTTAAGCGTGCAACCAGAGGAATTTCGAACGCAGTTACCGCCGCGCCGCAACCTCGGCCCGCAAACGTTCTTCTTGTTCGCGCAGTTCGGGCGTGAAGGCTTCGCCGAAATCCTCCGCCTCGAACACCTGGCGCAGTTCGAGTTCATCGCCCGGCGCAAACGGCGCGCGCTTCATCCAGGCAATGGCGTCCTCGCGCGTCGCGGTTTCGATCAGCCAGAAGCCGCACACCAGACTGCCGTTGGCCGCCGGAAACGGGCCGTCGACGACGCTGGCGCCGGCTTCGGAGAAGCGGATGCGCGCGCCCTTCGCGCTCGGGTGCAGTCCCTCGCCGGAGAGCATCACGCCCGCCTTCACCATGTCTTCGTTGAAGCGGCCCATCTCGGCGAGTTGCGCCTCGGTCGGCATCTCGCCGGCCTCGGTGCTCTTCGTTGCCTTCACCATCACCATGAAACGCATCGGCTTTCTCCGTTTGATCCGGACCGGCACGCGCCGGCTCTGTGATGAAGACGAACAGACCTCGCCGCGCCCGACATGGCCGATCGCAATTTTTCGACGCGTTGGCGCGCTCAGCCCTCTTCCGGGAACATGTGAAAGAACGGCTCCGCCTCCTTCAGCACCCGCGCATAGGAGGGCCGCGCCTTCAGCCGCTCCAGATAGGCGGCGAGATGCGGATGACTGTCCGCATAGGGCAGCACCCGCGCGGCATAGAACAGCGCCGGTGCCGCCGCGCAATCCGCCATCGAGAAACTGTCCCCCGCCGCCCATCGCCGCGACGTCATCTCGCGCTCGGCAATGTCATAGGCCGCGCGCATCCGCGTCTTGGCATCCTCGACGCCATGCGGGTCCTTGGCCCCGGCCGGCCGCAGCCGATTGCCCACCACCTTCTGCATGTGATTGTGAATGTGCAGATCGTAAAACCGATCGGCAAATCGCACCGCGCGCGATGCGTCATCATCCTCGGGAATGAGCCGCGTCGTGCCCGGATAATGCCGGTCGAGATAGTCGATGATGATGCTGGATTCCGGCACCACTTCGCCGCGCGCGGAATCCTGCAGCACCGGGAATTTGCCGACGCCCCAGAGCTTCAGCAGCATCGCGCGCTCGTCCGGATCGCCGAGATTGACCGAGACCGCCGTGAACGGCGTCATGTTCTCGTAGAGCGCGATCAGGACCTTGTGACAGTAGGACGACAGCGGGTGCATATAGAGCGTCAGCGACATCACGTTCTCCATGGAACAGCTATTGGCAATCCGGCGAGACGCAGCACGCCGTATTCGCGATCAGCCTTGCGGCACGTAACGGTTGACGACGATGCCGGTGCCATAGGCCTTGGCCTCGAGCAGGCGCAGCTTCTGCGTCGCGCCCGGCTTGAACAGCGGCGTACCGCTGCCGAGCAGCACCGGGCAGATGCCGATGCGGTATTCATCGACGAGCCCCGCCGCACCGAACTGCGAAGCGAGATCGGCGCTGCCGAAAACAAAGATGTCCTTGTCGGTTTCGCGTTTCAACCGCTCCGTGGTCGCGGCGACATCGCCGCCGAACACCTGTACATTGCGCCAGCCCGACTGCGTGATGGAACGCGAGAACACGAACTTCGGCAGCGTGTTCATGAAATCCGCCACCTCGGCGGCCTCGCCGCTCGCGTTCGGCCAATAGGACGCCATCAGGTCATGGGTGCGGCGGCCGAACATCAATGCGCCGGCGCCGCGCAACTGCGCGATCGACAATTGCTCAAGCTCGCTGCCCCAGACGTCGGAATGAAACGAGAGGTCATGGCCCGGCCCCTCCATGTAACCGTCCAAGGTCATCAGGTTCCACACGATCAGACGCGCCATGCCCCGCTCCTACACCACTTGCATTTTGCAACCGGTTGCAGCCTAGCCAGACCGGTGCGAAAATGCAAGCGGTTTGAGGAGAGATGTTGCAATGACGACGATCGGCGTGATCTGCTCCCCTCCCCCGACGTCGCGAAGCGACGTGGCGGGGGGGGGGGGGGGGGGGGGGGGGGAGGGGGGGGGGGGGGGGGGGGGGGGGGGGGGGGGCCTCTTGACGTCATCACAAGAAGAAAGAGCCCCCCACCCCGACCGTCTTCGCTTCGCGAAGTCGGTCGACCCTCCCCGCCGTTCGCAAGCGCTCACGGGAGGAGGGTGTGAACGAACGATCCGATTGCCCGATCAATCTCACGCTGGAAGTGATCGGCGACAAGTGGAGCTTGCTGATCATCCGCGACATCATCTTTGGCGATCGCCGCCACTTCCGCGAGTTGCTGACCAAGTCCAACGAAGGCATTTCATCGAACATTCTCGCCGACCGCCTGAAGATGCTGATGAGCGAAGGCATTCTCACCCGTGAGGATGACCCGACGCACAAGCAGAAAGGCATCTACAGCCTGACGGAAAAAGGCATCGCGCTGTTGCCCATCCTCGCGGAGATGGGCGCATGGGGTTACAAATATCTGCCGGTGAGCGAAGAACTCGGCGTGCGCGCGCAGGTGCTGCGCGACGGCGGCCCGAAAATGCGCGCGGACTTCATGGACGAATTGCGCGCGCGCCACCTCGGCGTGAAACCGCGCAAGACGCGCGGCCCTTCGGTGAGCGAACGCTTGCAAGCCGCCTATGAAGACGCGATGGCGCGCAAAACAAACATCAAGACAAAAAATTCGCGCGCGACGAAACGCGCGTGAATTTTTTTGCATGTCGATTCTGAAGCGGAATTAACAGCCGCTTCTTGCACTTGCCGCAATGCGGATAGCGCGCGTCGAGACCGCGCCGCACTTCGCAAGTTCCATCGCAACAAATTCTCGCCGCATTGATTGATCACGCTTTCGTCATTGTTTCGGCTGTGGGGACACAAGCGCGGCGGAAGCAAGTCGAAGGGGCGTTCTGCGTAAAATTCAAATCAATTGGCTCGCGCATTCGTGCTGCGGCGAGTCATGCCCGAACCACTTGGCCTGACTCCGGTGGGCCCAAACCAATTGGTGAGGACATCATGAACGATGCCACGAAACGCGCCGGCTCCGGCGCGCTCTCCCACATGCTGGCGCATATCATGGCGGTCACCGCGCTGCTGGTGATCGCGGCCTGCGTGTTTTATGTGAGATAGGTTCTCATTCGATTCGACATACCTTTTCGTCATGGCCGGCTTGTCCCGGCCATCCACGTCTTACAGCGGTCGAAAGAAACAAGGCGTGGATGGCCGGAATAAATCCGGCCGTGACGACGAAAGCCGTGTCGTCCTGCGGCGCATGACGCAAAATCCTATTTCCCCTCGCCGGCACACGCGCTAAGACCCGCGCGTCCTCACTCGCACCGGGCTGACCATGACGACCACCCCCACCAAAGTCGCGCTGATCACCGGCGCCGCGCGCGGCATCGGCCTTGCCACCGCGAAACGCTTTCTCGCTGACGGCTGGGCCGTTGCGCTGCTCGACATCGAGGAGGCGCAATTGCGCAAGGCGGCGGCCGCGCTGGCTGACCCCGTCAACGTGCTGGTGCTGCCATGCGACATCTCCGACAGCGCGGCGGTGAAGGAGGCCATCGCGCGCGCCGGCGAGCGCTTCGGCCGGCTCGACGCGCTGGTCAACAATGCCGGCATCGCGGTGTTCAAGCCGATTCTCGAGACCAGCGACGCGGAGTGGGAGCGCGTGCTCGCGGTCAATCTCGGCGGACCGTTCTTCGCCATCAAGGCGGCGGCGCCCCTGATGCGCGAGCACGGCGGCGGCGCCATCGTCAACATCACCTCGATCTCCGCGGTGCGCGCCTCGACCTTGCGCGTCGCCTATGGCACCAGCAAGGCGGCGCTCGCGCATCTCACCAAGCAGGCGGCGGTCGAACTCGCCTCGCTCGGCATCCGCGTCAACGCCGTGGCGCCGGGGCCGGTCGATACCGCGATGGCGAAAGCGGTGCATACGCCGGCGATCCGCGCCGACTATCACGACGCCATTCCGCTCAACCGCTACGGGCTCGAAGAGGAGCTGGCCGAAGCCATCTTCTTTCTGTGCAGCGAGCGCGCCAGTTACATCACCGGACAGATTCTCGCGGTGGACGGCGGCTTCGATGCCGCCGGCATCGGCCTGCCGACGCTGCGCAAGGAAGGCCGGAACGGGTAGCGGAGCGCGTATCCCAGTCGCGTCGCCCCCGCGAAGACGAGCCCTCTCGGCGGTCATGGCCGGATTTATTCCGGCCATCCACGTCCTTGCGGAAATTCAACGTGAAGAACGTGGATGGCCGGGACAAGCCCGGCCATGACAGTGGAAAGTTTGTTTGTCACTCCTGATGCCCCCGCGGTCGCGAGCACGACGATGTTGGTGTTGCAAATCCCCGCATGGCAAGATTGCAGCCGCGGCGCGTGCAATTTTCGCGCGGCGTGCCTAGATGGACGGGAGCATTCCCTTCCCGCGCCTCATCGCGCCATAGGTCACGGACATTGCGATGGCTCTCTATTCGATTCTGGATCTGGTTCGCGTCACCGAAGCGACCGATGCGCGCGGCGCGATCGACAATGCGCGCGATCTCGCCGCCCATGCCGAACAATGGGGCTACACGCGCTTCTGGGTCGCCGAGCATCACAACATGGCCGGCATCGCGTCCGCCGCGACGTCGGTGGTGATCGGCCATATCGCCGCCGGCACGCAACATATCCGCGTCGGCGCTGGCGGCGTGATGCTGCCGAACCACGCGCCGATCGTGATCGCCGAGCATTACGGCACGCTGGCGCGGCTTTATCCCGGCCGCATCGATCTCGGGCTCGGCCGCGCGCCGGGCACCGATCAACTGACCATGCAGGCGCTGCGCCGCAGCCTCACCAATGCCGATAATTTTCCCCGCGACGTGCTGGAACTGCAGGCCTATTTCGCCGACGTCGCACCTGGCCAGCGCATTCAGGCGGTGCCGGCCGCCGGCACCGACGTGCCGCTCTGGATCCTCGGCTCCTCCACCTACGGCGCGCAGGTCGCCGCCGAATTCGGCCTGCCTTACGCGTTCGCCTCGCACTTCGCGCCCGGGCAGCTGATGCCGGCGCTGGAGATCTACCGCGCGCGCTTCAAGCCCTCCGCGCAACTGGACAAGCCCTACGCCATGGTCGGCGTCAACATCATCGCCGCCGATAGCGAGGCCGAGGCGAAGCATCTCGCCACCACGCAGCAGATGTCGTTCACCAACATCTTCCGCGGCGCGCGCGGCCTCAGCAAGCCGCCGATCGACGACATCGAGACCTACTGGACGCCGATGGAGAAGGCGCAGGTGGCGCAGATGCTCGGATGCAGCATCGTCGGCGATCCGGAAACCGTGCGCGCCGGGATCGGGCAGTTGCTCGAACGGACCGCGGCGGACGAACTGATGATCGTCTCCGACATCTTCGATCACAACAAGCGGCTGCATTCGTTCGACCTGATCGCGCAGGCGATGCGCGCAGGATGACGGAGCGCGCTCTAAGGCCAGGCCGCGAACGAACTGCTCTGCCGCGCCTGACGGGCGGTGACGTCGAGGCGTTGCTTGTTCGGCGGCCGGCCGGTCTCGCGCTTGTAGAAGCGGCTGAAATAGGCCGGATCGTGAAAGCCCAGCGACTCCGCGACCTCGGCGATTTTCAAGCTGGAATCGTCAAGCAGCGTATCGGCCTCCGCGATCAGCCGCTCATGGACGATGGAGAGCGGCGAGCGCCCGGTGGCGCGGCGCACCGTCGCGTTCAGGCGATCGGCGGTGACGCCGACCTCGGCGGCATAGCGCGCGATGCTCCAGTGATCGCGCAGATGCACCTCCACGGCGTGGAGGAATTTGTGCACGATGGTGCGCGGCAGCGGCTGCGACTCGCGCAGCACCGGCCCCGACAGCCGCCACGCCGAGAGCAGGAACAGCGCCAGGTGATGGCGGATCGCCTCCTGCGCGCCGGGCCGCTCATACAGCGCCTCGTCGAGCAGCACGTCGAGCGATTCCGCAAGGCGGCGCGCCTGCGCGCCGTCGAGCCTCGCGCGCAGCACCGGCGCCGACAGCGCAGCGCGCATCTGGTTGGCGTTCGGGCTGCCCGACAGCACCCGCGCGAAGCCGATCTCGGACACCGCGACCGTCATGCCGCGCGAGCCGGCCTCGAAGCGCAGCGTCGCCTTGGCATGCGCCGGAAACCACAACAGGCACGGCGGCGTCACCGGCAGTTCCTTGCCGTCGAGCACGAAGCGGCCGGAGCCGGCCTGCAGCACGAAGCCATGATAGCGCGCGTCGCGCAGCGTCCATTCGCCGCTGGTGAGTTCGGAGCGGAGAATCTGGACTTCCACTTCCGGCAAGGATCGTGCGGAAGAATCCAACGCTTTTGCGGCCATATGCTGCTCCTGCGCCTACGCTGTCGTACCAGATAAAGTGCAATTCTTTTTCGCAATTGTCCATTTTTGCCGGACGCGTCCGTCTCTATCCTGAGCGGATATATCTGGAGGACCATGATGCCCGAGGCTGCAAAAACCGAGTTCTGGCGCGACCTGAAGCCGATCGCGAAAGTGTTTCAGCCGGACGCGAAGCCCGAGGTTTACCTCGCCAACGCGCCGACCGAGGACGAACGCTACTACGTGCCGTTCACCGAGACGGTGTCGTCGCGCCCGCTGTGGATCTCGCCGTCGCAGAACAAGTGGTGCGACATCCTGATGGCAAAGAAGGCGGGGCTGGTGAATCGGCATTATCATCCGCACGAGGTGTTCGCCTACACCATCTCCGGCAAATGGGGTTATCTCGAACACGACTGGACCGCGACCGCCGGCGACTTCGTCTACGAGACGCCGGGCGAGGGACATACGCTGGTGGCCTACGATCATGAGCAGCCGATGAAGGTGTTCTTCCAGGTCAAGGGACCGCTGATCTGGCTCGACGAGGCCGGCGAGCCGGACGGCTATTTCGACGTGCACAACTACATCGCGCTATGCCGCGAACACTACGAGAAAGTCGGCATCGGCGCGGCTTATGTCGATACGCTGTTCCGGTGACGCAGGCGAACACGATACTACCCGATATCGTCATCCTGAGGTGCACCGCGCAACGCGCGGCGCCTCGAAGGATGGTGGCCGTCGCCCTTCGAGGGCCGCACAAGAGTGCGGCACCTCAGGATGACGGAGCCAGTGCTTCGATTGCGGGCAATAAGGTACGAGCATCGTCACACGCTCATGCCGCCGTCGACCATCAGCGTGGTGCCGGTGGTAAAGCTGGAATCGCCGCTGGCGAGATAGAGCACCGCGCGGGCGACCTCGTCGGCGGTGCCGTGGCGGCCGAGCGGAATCATGTCGTTGAAGAACGCGGTGCCGTCGACGCCCAGCGCATTGCCGAGTCCCTCTTCCACCGCAAGCTGGAAGCCGTTGTCGATCGGTCCGGGATGGATGGTGTTGACGCGGATGCGGCGCGGCGCCAGTTCCTTGGCGAGGCAGCGCATCAGCCCCACCTGCGCATGCTTCGCGGTGATGTAGGCATAGACGCCGGCATCGCCGCGCATGCCAGCGACGCTGGAGGTGATGACGATCGCGCCGCCGTCATTCATGTGCGGCACCGCATGCTTCGCCGCGAGATAGGCGCCGCGCACATGCACCGCCATCACGCTGTCGAAGGTCTCGTCCGGATAGGCCGCGATCGGCGCCACCACGCCGAAGTTTCCGGCATTGGAGAACAGCACGTCGATCCTGCCGAAGCGCTCCACGGCAGCATCGACATAGGCGCGCGTCTGCCCAGCATCGGCGACATCGGCGCCGATCGTTGCAACGCGATCCGAAGGTAAATCGCTCGCAACGCGCGCGAGCGCCTCGGCATCACGATCGACCAGCAGCACGCGCGCGCCATGATCGAGAAACAGCCGCGCCGCGGCGCAGCCGAGATTTCCCGCGCCACCGGTGACAATGCAGGCCTTGCCGTCGAGCTTCTTCACGCGAGCCTCTCAGATCGGGTAGTGGATCGGCCCGTCCTGAATCGTGATCCAGCGCAGCTCGGTGAATTCGGCGATGCCGGCCTTGCCGCCGAAGCGGCCATAGCCCGACGCCTTGACGCCGCCGAACGGCATCTGCGCCTCGTCATGCACCGTCGGTCCGTTGACGTGACAGATGCCGGACTCGATGCGCCGCGCCACCGCCAGCGCGCGATTGACGTCGCGGCCGAACACCGCCGCCGACAGGCCATATTCGGTATCGTTGGCGACGCGCACCGCCTCGTCGACGCTGCCGACGCGCACCACCGTGACCACGGGGCCGAAGGATTCCTCGGCATAGATCCGCATCGAGCTGCGCACACGATCCAGCACCGTGGCCTGCACGATGGTGCCGTTGATGCCGCCGCCGGTGGTCATCACCGCGCCCTTGTCGACGGCGTCCTTCACCAATTGTCCGATGCGGGTCGCCGCGGTCGGATCGACCACGCAGCCGAGCGGCGTCTTGCCGGCGACTGGATCGCCGGCCTTCAGGCTCTTGGCCTTCTCGGTGAGCTTGGCGACGAAGGCATCGGCGATCTTGTCATCGACCACGATGCGTTCGGTCGACATGCAGATCTGGCCCTGGTTCATATACGCGCCGAACGCGGCGGCCGCGACGGCGGCATCGAGATCCGCGTCGTCGAGCACGACGAACGGCGCCTTGCCGCCTAGCTCCATCAGTGCCGGCTTGAGATGACGCCCGGCGGATTCGGCGATGATGCGGCCGACGCGGGTGGAGCCGGTGAAGTTGACGCGGCGCACCGCGGGTTGCGCGATCAGCGTCTCGACAATCTCCGCGGCGGCCTCCGGCGCGTTGGAAATGGCGTTGAGCACGCCCTTCGGCAATCCGGCTTCGTTGAGCGCATCGACGATCAGCCGATGGGTGCGCGGGCAGACTTCCGAGGTCTTCATCACCACGGTGTTGCCGCAGGCGAGCGGCGTCGCCAGCGAGCGCACGCCGAGAATGACGGGCGCATTCCACGGCGCGATCGACAGCACCACGCCGGCGGGCTGGCGCACCGCCATCGCCAGCGAGCCGGGCCGGTTCGAGGGGATGACTTCGCCGGAAATCTGCGTGGTCAGCGCCGCCGCCTCGCGCAGCATGTCGGAGGCGAGGCCGACATTGAACATCGCCCAACCGGCGGTGGCGCCGATCTCCGCGCCCATGGCCGCGACAAAATCGTTCGCTTTCGCTTGCAGCATGTCGGCCGCCTTCGACAGCACGGCGCGGCGCTCGCGCGGCGAGGTGACGGACCAGGTGGCGAAGGCCGCCGCCGCGGCATCGACGGCGGCAATCGCGTCGTCGATGGTGGCCGCCGCGGCCTTGGTCGCGACCTCGCCGGAGAGGGGATTACGGCGCTCGAAGGTTGCTCCGTTCGATGCGGCCCGCTCTTCGCCAGCGATCATCAATCCCAATGCACTCATGGCCGTCTCCATCCTTCACACATTCGAACTTGTTCCGAGAAAAGCGCGTTGCACCGCCGGATCGTCGATCAGGCTGGCCGCGCTGCCTTCGCCGACGATGCGGCCGGCCTCCAGCAGATAGCCGCGGTCGGCGATCGCGAGGCTGGCGCGCACGTTCTGTTCGACGATCAACAGGCTGACGCCGCTGTTGCGGACCTGAGCCAGCACCTCGAACAATTCGTGCACCAGGATCGGCGCGAGGCCGAGGCTCGGCTCGTCCAGCATCAACAGCCGTGGCGACGACATCAGCGCGCGGCCGATCGCCACCATCTGCTGCTCGCCGCCGGACATGGTGGCGACGGTCTGGCGCTGCCGCTCGCGCAGGCGCGGAAAGATGTCGAAGACCCGCGCGAGATTGTCCGTCGCGGCCTTGCGCGCACGCTGGGCATAAGCGCCGAGCCGCAGGTTCTCGATCACGGTGAGATCGGCGAAGATGCCACGCCCCTCCGGCACCAGCGCGATGCCGGCTTCCAGCACCAGATGCGCGGGCACAGCATTCAACGAGCGGCCATCGAGCTTGACCTCGCCGCCCGGCTCCGGCGTGACGAGGCCGGCGATGGCGCGCAAAAGCGACGACTTGCCGGCACCGTTGGCGCCGAGAATGACGACGGTTTCGCCGTCCGCGACCCACAGCGCCACGTCGTGCAGCGCCGCATGCTTGCCGTAACGCACCGAAAGATCGCGCACCTCAAGCATGACTGGCTCCGAGATAGGCGCGGATCACGTCCGGATCGCGCAGCACGTCGGCGGTCGCGCCATCGGCGATCTTGCTGCCCGCGGTCATGACGATGCAGCGGCCGCACAGCGCGCGCACCGCCTCCATCACATGCTCCACCAGCACGATGGTGATGCCGCGCTCGCGCAGCGAGGCAATGAGATCGATGCCGACGCGCAGCTCGGTGGGGTTGAGGCCGGCGAGCCATTCGTCGAGCAGCAAAAGTTGCGGATCGGCGGCCAGCGCGCGCGCCAACTCCATCCGCTTCTGATCGATGTAGGTGAGATTTTCGGCGCTCTCGTCGCCGCGCCCGCCGAGCCCAACCCTTGCCAGGAACTCGCGGGCAGCGGCATCGGCTTCCGCGCCCCACAACGGCACGCGGCGAAACGCCAGCGCGGCGGCGATATTCTCGGCGACGCTCAGCGACGGCAGGATGCGCACGAGCTGGAACGTCCGCGCGATGCCCTTGCGGGCGATGCGGTGCGCCGGCCAGCCCGATACCTTTTCGCTGTTGAACCGGATATCGCCACCGCTCGGCTTCAGGCTGCCGGAAATCATGTTGAGCACGGTGGTCTTGCCCGAGCCGTTCGGCCCGAGCAGGCCGACCACCTCGCCGCGCGCGACGGTAAACGACACGCCGTTGACGGCGATGAGGCCGCCGAAGCGGCGCGTCAGTCCATTGATGTCGAGCAGCGCCGTCATGAGCGCGCTCCGCCGTCATCGGTGCGGCGCGCCTTGCCCCACATTTGTTCGACAAACGACAGCACACCCTTGGGCAGCGCGAACACGATGAGAATGAACAGCAGGCCGAGCAGGATCGAATAGTGGTTGGGGAAATTCGCCGACAGCCATTCGAACAGCAGGAATAGCGGCACCGCGCCGAGCAGCGGCCCCCACAGTCGCGTCGCGCCGCCGAGCAGCGCCATGATCAAGGTCAGGAACGACACCGTCGGATTGAAGACGATCGCGGGCTCGACGTAAGTCCAGCGCGGCGCCTGGATCGCGCCCACCAGGGTCATGATCACCGCGCTGATGGCGAACAGCGCCAGTTTGGTGCGCGCGATGTCGATGCCGACATGGGACGCCACCACCTCGTCATCGCCGATGACTTTCAGCGCGAGCCCGATGCGCGAGCGGCCGATCCACCAGCGCAACAGCATGGTGACGACGCCGAGCGCCAGCAACTGCCAGTAGATCTGCGCCGGGGTGATGCCGAGGAAGATGTAGCGCCCCAGCGTGCCGGTGACGTTGATCTCGTAGAAGGTGACGAGCTGGCGGATCAGCTCCGCCAAGCCGAAGGTGAAGATGACGAAATAGACGCCGGACAAGCGCAGCGTCGACAGGCCGACGACCAGCGCGACCGTGAGGCCGATACCGGCGGCGATCAGCAGCAGCAGCGGATAGGGCAGCACCTCGCTCAACGCGGCGACGCAGTAAGCGCCGATGCCGACGAAGGCCACCGTCGCCAGCGAGACGTAGCCGGTCGGCCCGGAGAACAGCGCCCATGCGGTGGCGAGCGTCACGTAACCGGCAAGACCCATCATCAGGCCGAGCCCGTAGGCGTCGAGGAACATCGGCGCGGCGGCGAGCGCGGCGATCAGCGCGATCAGTCCGGCGGCGGTTGCGATCGGTTTCATCGCCGCGCCTTTCCGAACAGGCCGGACGGCCGCCACAGCAGGATGCCGAGGAAGATCAGATAGACGGCGGCCAGCGTCAGGCCCGGGCTGACGTAAGTGGCCACGAAGGTTTCGACGAGGCCGAGGATCAGCCCCGCGCTGAGCGCGCCGAGCAGATTGCCGACGCCGCCCATGATGACGACGATCAGCGCCTTCATGGTGAAGACGACGCCGGAGGTCGCTGTGAATGTCTGGTACATCGAGATGACGACGCCGCCGCAGGCGGCGAGCGCGCCGCCGAGCGCAAAGGCCAGCCGCACCGCGCGATTGGCATCGATGCCGACCAGTGGCGCGGACGACGGCGCGACCGCAACGGCGCGCAGCGCGGTGCCCCACAGCGTCAGTGTCAGCAGGAGATAAAGCCCGCCGCCGATGGCAAGCGCCAGCACCAAGGCCAGCAGCCGATTGGCGGCGACGCTGGCGCCAAAAATATCGACGCCGAAATTCATGTAAGTGTAGCTGATGTAGTTGCCGCCGAACATCACCAGCATCACGCCCTGAATGACGAACAAGAGGCCGAAGGTGGCGAGGATGGAATCGATCTCCAGCGCCGCCGCGGTCTTCGAGCGTGCCACCAGCGGCCGCAGCATCAGGCCGTAGATCAGGTAGCTGAAGATGAAGCCGAGCGGCGCGGCGAGAACGAGGCTGATGAGCGGATTGATGTTGAACGAACCGCTCAGCGCATAGGCCAGAAACGACGCGGCGATGATCGTCTCGCCGTAGGCGAGATTCATGATGCGGGAGATGCCGTATTGCAGGGTGAGACCCATCGCCACCAGGGCGTAGGTCCCACCGAGCACGAGGCCCGCGATCAGCGTGGTGACGAACATCGCGCGCGTGGTCGTTTGGCGTTACTTGGCCTGCCAGGCCGGCTTCGGCAGCACCGGCTTGGTCGCGCCCGGCCGGTCAACCGGCGCGATGGCGACGAACTGGCCGTTCTGCCACTGGCCACCGAACCACAGCGTGCGGAGCTGGTTGTCTTCCATTTTGGTGTCGCCGAGCACCGTCTTGAAGGTGCCGGTGGAGAGCTCCTTCGACACCGCCTCGCGGTCCAGTCCCTTGCGCTTGATCGCCTCCTGCAGCATCTGCAGGCTCGCGTAAGTGATGACGCTGCCCCAGAGGTCCGGCGCCTTGCCGGTCACTTCCTCGTGGCGCTTGCGATAGGCGGCGTTGGCTTCGTTCTTCGGATCGATGCCACCCAGGCTCATGATGCCTTCGGCGTTCGGGCCGTTGTTCTTGCCGTAGACCGGGAAGCCGGTGCCGACGCCGAGATACATCACCTTGGGATTGAATTTCGCCACCTGCGCCTGCTGGGTGATGGCGAAGGTTTCCGGCGGATAGGAGAACGCAACGAAGGTGTCGGCGCCGCCCTTGGCGGCCTCGTTGATCATCGGCGTGAAGTCGGTGGTGCCGGCGGGATAGGTGACATCGTAGATCACCTCAAGCCCGGCCTTCTTGAACGACGGCCGCGCGGCGGTGACGAGGTCGATGCCGAAGCCGTCGGCGACCGAGATCATCGCGATCTTGCCGTTGATGGTGCCCGCCGCCTTGGCCTGCTTCAGCACGCCGGCCAGCGCCTCGGTGTAGTCGTGGCCGCCGCCGAGCATCCAGAAGCTCTTCTTCCAGCGCTTGACGAATTGCGGTGCCTTGTCGGTGACGGCGGAGACCGCGAGCTGCGGATAGCCGAAGCGATCGAACAGCGGCGCGACGGCGAGATTGAAGCCGGTGCCCCATGGCGCGAGGATGAAGTCCACCTTGTCCTGCGTGGCGAGGCGTTCGGTGGCGCGCACCACTTCCTCGGCGGAGGAGCGGTCGTCGTATTCGATCACCTCGATCGGCAGGCGCTTGCCGTCCGGCAGTTCGAGGCCGCCGGCGTCCTTCACTTCCTTGGCCCACAGCACGTAGTTGGGAATGGTGGTGATGCCGGCGCCGCCGGCATTGGCGCCGGTCTTGGACACCACATAACCGATCTTCACCGAGGTGCGCTCCTGCGCGATGGCGGCAAAACCGGCGGTGGTGCAGAGCAGGATGGCGGACAGGCTCAGCGTCTTCAGCGCACGCCTGCGGCCCGGATTCGTCCTTGAGTTCGTCATGGAATGTCCTCCCCACGATGGACGCCGCAGATGCGGCGCGTTGGCGACCTGCCGTGCGACTGTTGATCCGCGTCGCTTCACCGGCTGGAACAAACGCTAGCGGGGGGTTGAAGGGACATGAATAGACAATTTCGGAGGAAAATTGGATTTTACACGGGAAGACCGTGTATTGCGCTGTCATGCCGCAGCCGGTTGCCGGGACGACTGCTCACGCCCCGTGCATCTCGCGCGGCGCGCGATCCTTCATTGCATTCTTGAAACGACAACGCCCGCGACATGCGCGGGCACCCTCACCGTCGCTGCAATCACAATCCGCGCCTAGTGGATCCCGACGCCGAGCAGGCGTTCGATCAGCGCGCGATCGGCCCGCAAGTCATTCGGCGCGCCGGCCCAGGCCTCCCGGCCGCGCTCGAGGATCAGCACGCGGTCGGCGAAATCCAGCGCGCGCTCGATCTGCTGCTCCACCAGCAGCACGGTGACATCGCCGGAGCCGGCGAGGCGCGTGATCATGCTCATCAGTTCGTCGCAGATCACCGGCGCGAGGCCCTCCAGCGGCTCATCGAGCAGCAGCACCGACGGCTTGCCCAGCATGGTCCGCGCCATCGACAGCATCTGCTGCTCGCCGCCCGAGAGCTGTCCGCCGAGATTGCTCCGCCGCTCCGCGAGGCGCGGAAACATCTCATAGGCTTCGGCCAGCGCCGCGCGCGAACGGCCTTTCAGGCCCGCCGCGAGATTTTCCTCGACCGTCAGCGAGGCGAAGATGTCGCGGCTCTGCGGCACATAGCCGACGCCCATCAGCGCGCGCGCCGAGGTGCGGCGGCTGGAGATGTCGTGATCGCCGATGCGGACGCTGCCGGCATGGCGCGTCGACAGGCCCATCAAGGTGGCGAGCAGCGTGGTCTTGCCGACGCCGTTGCGGCCGAGAACGGCCAGCCGCCCGCCGGCGGGCACCTCGAACGAGATGTTCTGTACGATCTGGGTCGGTCCGTATCCGGCGCTCAGGCCGGCAACCTCAAGCCGGGCGGCGGGCATCGGCATAACTCCCGAGATAGGCGCGACGGACTTCCGGATCGCTGGTGACGGCCTGCGGCGTGCCCTCGAAGATCAAGCGGCCATTGGCGAGCACCAGCACGCGTTTGGCGAAGCGGAACACCAGATCCATGTCGTGTTCGATCATCAATACGGCGATGTCGGCGGGCAGGCGCTCGATCGCCTCGAGAATTTTCGGCGCCTCGTCATGCGGCACGCCGGCAGCGGGCTCATCGAGCAGCAGCACCTTCGGATTGAGCGCAAGGCCGATCGCCAATTCCAGCAGACGCTGCTGGCCGTAAGCGAGCTGCGACACCGTAATGCGCGCCAGATGCGCAATGCCGAGCGTGCCGAGCAGCTTCTCCCACTCCTCGCGCACCTCCGGCGCGCTGGTGGCGGCCGAGAAGAAGCGGCGCGTGATGCCCTTGCGCTGCATCACCGCGAGCGCGACGTTCTCCGCCGCCGTCAGGGTCGCGAACAGCCGCGTCACCTGAAACGTGCGCACCAGCCCACGCCGCACCCGATCCGGAATGCCGAGACGGGTGATGTCGTCGCCTTCGAGGCACAGCGTGCCGCCGGTCGGCGGCAGACCGCCGGAAATGACATTCACCAGCGTGGTCTTGCCGGCGCCGTTGGGACCGATCAGCGCGACGCGGTCGCCGGCCGCCAGCTTGAACGAAATGTCCTGGTTGACGCGCAGGCCGCCGAACGCGCGCGATACCTTGTTCAGTTCGAGAAGGTCGGTCATGCCTGCCCTCCCCTCGTCACGACTTTCGACCACAGCACCGCAACGCCATGCGAGATGCCGCGCGGCACGAACAGCACGATGCCGATCAGCAGCAGGCCCACCAGCGTCATCCAGTGGAACGGATTGGTGGCGGACACGATGTGCTCGAAAATCTGGAAGATGATGCCGCCGAATAGCGCGCCCCACAGATTGCCCGCGCCGCCCAGCACCAGCATCACCAGCACTTCGGCCGAGCGCTCGAAGGACACGCTGTCAAGGCCGACCACGCCGGCCGTCATGGCGTTGAGCGCGCCGCCGACGCCGGCGACCGCGCCGGACACCGCATACATGATGATGAGCCGCGGATAGATCACCGCGCCGATCATCTGCGCGCGCAAATCGTCGTCGCGGATGCCCTGACACAACAGGCCGAACGGCGAGCGGACGAAGCGCAGCAGCAGCACGAAGACGATGCCGAGCACCACCAGCGAGAACACGAAGGCGGTGCGGCTGTACATGTCGAAATGAAACAGCCCGAGCACCGGCGTCGGCGTGATGCCGGAGAGGCCGTCGCTGCCGCCGGTGACCGACGACAGCTTGTTGGCGAGCGCGGCGACCAGTTGTCCCAGCGCGATCGAGATCACCAGTTGCGGCAGACCGCGAAAGCGGGTGATCAGCGCCCCGGAGACGATGCCCATGATCGCGCCGGCAACAATGCCGACGCCGAGCAGCGCGACCGGATCGCGCAGCCCGCCGAGACAGGCATTGCCGACCGCATAGGTGCTGACGCCGAACAGCGCCGCATGGCCGAGTGTCGCGATACCACAGTAGCCGGTGACGAGATCCAGCGACAGCACCAGAAGCGTGATGCCGATCAGCCGCGTCAGAAACGCAAGATCGTCCGGGAACAGCAGATAGCCGAGCACGCCGAGCGCCGCGATGGAGGCCACGGCCGTCAGTTCGGAGGCGAACGGGAATGCGCCGTCGGATTTTCTGGCAACGGTGGACAAGGTGCTCATGTCAATGCGCCCGCCCGAACAGTCCGCGAGGAAACAGGAATGCGATGAAGATGACCGCGAGATAGAAGAAGAACTCGCCGTATTCCGGGGCGAGATATTTGCCCGTGGTATCGGCCAGCCCGAGCAGCAGCGACGCCGCGAGGGCCCCCGCGATCGAGCCCGCGCCGCCGACCGAGACGACGACGAGAAAGGTCACCATGTAGCGCAGCGCATAGAACGGCTCGATCGGCAGCAGTTCCGCGCCGACCACGCCGCCGAACGCGCCGAGCCCGACCGCCAGCGCGAAAGTCGCGGCATAAATCCATTCGGTGCGGATGCCGAGCGAATCCGCCATGTCGCTGTTGTCGACCGAGGCGCGCAGCCGGATGCCGAATTCGGTCTTGTCGATCAGCAGCCACAGCGCCAGCGCGGTGATCAGACCGCAGACGATGACGAAAACGCGATGCGTCGGAATCATGCGGAAACCGATGTCGAGCGGACCGCTCAACTCGCCGGGCAGCGGGATCGGCTTCAAGGTCGGCCCGAAGATGAAGTTCGACAGGCCGATGATGACGAAGGTGATGCCGATGGTGAGCAGCACCTGGATCAGCGGGTCCGACTTCCGATAGATGCGGCGATAGAGCAGGACTTCCAGCGGCATCGCGATGATGATGGTGCCCACCACCGCGATGGCGATGGCAACCGCATAGCCGGCGCCGAGATCGCGCAACGCGTAGGATGCGAGATAGCCGCCGATCATGGCAAATGCGCCGTGAGCGAGATTCACCACGCGCATCAGGCCCATCATGATCGACAGGCCGATGGAAATGATGAACAGCACCATTCCATAGGACAGGCCGTCGAGGCCGATACTGAAGATGGTCTGCATGGTCCCTAGTGTCCCGCCGGCGACGCGACGCTGCGTCCGGCTCGCGAGAAGGCGGCGTCGTGGTGGATCACGCCGCGAACCATGGTCATTAGCACGTTGACACCGCGGAGGTCAGGCACGGAATCGGCCAACGGATCACGATCCGGCACGATCAGGTCCGCCGCCATGCCCGGCGCCAGCACGCCGCGCCAGCTTTCCTGCTTCATCGCATAGGCGCCGCCATGGATATAGGCGGCGACGGCCTCGCGCGGGGTCAGCGCCTCGTTCGGGCCGATCGGCTCGCCGCCGGGCAGGCCCCGGTCCACCGCATCGGCCATGCCGGCCCATGGCGAGGTGAGGCCGGTGGGCGCGTCGGAACTGGCGACGTAATGGACGCCGGCGGCCAGCGCGGAGCGGCCGGGATATTTGTCGTGGCGACGGGGGCCGAACGCCTGCTCGATGGAGCGGCGCATCCGGGTGAGAAAGCTCGGCTGCATCACGATCAAGGCGCCGAGCCGCTGCATCCGCGCGAAACCGTCGCGTGGCGGGCAGAAGAAGTGCTCGATGCGATGGCGGGGATCAGGCCATGCCACGTGCCCCTGCCCGGTCTCGTAGGCATCGATCACGCAGGCAACCGCGCGGTCGCCGGTGGCATGCACCGCGACCTGCCAGCCGGCCTCATGCGCGGCGACGATGACGCGCTTGAGATCAGCCTCGGGCCGCATGAAGAAGCCGCGCGTCGGCGTATCGCAATAGTCTTCGCTGACAGCGGAGGTCCGCCCGCCGACGATGCCGTCGGCAAAGAATTTCAGCGTCATCGTCTGCCAGTCCGGATCGCGTGTCGGCGCGAGGCCGCGCGCGAGCGCCTCCTCCGGATCGAGCTGATGCATGAAGCCGAGCCGCATCGGCAGATGCGTGCGCTCGCCGCGCGCCACCTGCCACACCGCGAACTCCTCGTCGAAGCCGCTGGTGAATCCCACCGCGGCCTCCACCGCCGCCGTCATTCCCATGCGCAGACAGTCGTCAATGGTGGCGTGCAGCGACTGCGCCAAAGTTTGGCGGCCGATCGGCGGCACCCGGCGGAAAATCAGTTCGGCGGCGGCTTCGGTAGCGCTGCCGTCGAGGCGGCCATCGGCGCCGCGGCCGAACACGCCGCCTTGCACGTCGGAGATGCCCTCGTCGATGTCGAGCGCGCGCAGCGCCGCTCCGTTGACGATGGCGATGTGGCCGCAGAAGCGGCGGATCAGTACCGGATGATCCGGGATCGCGGCATCGAGTTCGTCGCGGGTCGGATAACGATGCTCGGCAAGATGATTTTCGTCGAACTCGGCGGCGTGCACCCATTCGCCCTTCGGCGTCGTCGCCGCCCGCGCCCTGATGCGGTCGATGACGTCGCCGACCGAGGCCGCATGGGCGGGGCCGAGCGGAACCAGCAGCCGTCCATAGGCGATCGCGAACAGATGGATATGCGCATCGGTGAGGCCGGGCAGCACGGTGGCGCCATTTAGATCGATGGTGTCGGCGGCGGCGGGCGCCTCGCGCGTCGGCCCGACCCATGCCACCTTGCCGTCCCGCACGACGATAGCCTGCGCCGGGGAGCGATCCTCGGCGAAACGATAGATCCGTCCGTTGATGAGCCGCAGCGAGCCCGCGCGATCGGTCACAAGGAAATCCTGGCGTTCGGTGATGCGTCGTATCACAGAATAGATACGGGCTCCCGCCGCACCGGCGGGAGCCCCACGCGTCTTGGGCGTTACTTGCTGCTCAAGGCCCAGTCCGGCTGCGCCTCGAAGGTCTCGATCTCCTTGTTGATGAGCTTGCCATCAACCTTCTCGACCGTGCGCAGATAGACGTTCTGGCGGATGTGCCGCGTTTCCGGATCGATCGAGACCGGACCGCGCGGGCTGACCCAGCTCATGCCCTTCACCGCCTCGAGCGCCTTGGCCGGATCGCGCTTGCCGTCGGTCGCCTCGATCATCTTGTAGATCAGGCGCGCGCCGTCATAGGCGGCGACCGAGGTCATCGTCATGTCGGTGATCTTGTTGCCGTCCTTCTCGATCTGCGCGATGAACTTCTTGTTCTCCGGCGAGTCATGCGACACCGCGTAGTGATAGGTCGACAGAATGCCGATGCCGGCATCGCCGATGGTCGGCAGATCCGGTTCGGTCACGACGTCGCCGGTCGACATCAGCTTGACCCCGGCGGCTTTCAGGCCGTTGTCGATATAGGCCTTGACGAAACCGAGCGTCGGCGGACCGGCGGGCAGGAACGTATAGATCGTGTCTGCGCCGGAGTCCTTGATGCGCTGCATGATCGGGCCGAAGTCGGTGGTGTTGAGCGGCATGCGGATCGATTCCACCACCTTGCCGCCCTCGGCCTCGAAGGTCTTCTTGAACGCCGCCTCGGTGTCGAGGCCCGGACCGTAATCGCTGACCGCGATGGCCACCTTCTTCGAGCCGTTCTTGATGGCGACCTTCGCCGCCGGCACGGTGTTCTGCCACATCGTGAAGGAGGTGCGCACGATATAGGGGCTCTTCTGCACGATGGCGGAAGTGGCGGCGTTCATCACCACCAGCGGCGTCTTGGATTCCTCCAGCAGCGGCGCGATCGCCATCGCGTCCGGCGTGAAATAAACGCCGGCGAGATACTGCACCTTGTCCTTCACCAGCAGTTCCTGCGCCAGCGCCTTGGACTTCGCCGGATTCGGCGATTCCTCGTCACGGTAGATGAATTCGACGGTGTGATTGCCGACCTTGTTGCCGTGCTCGGCAACCCAGGCGTCGATGCCGATCTTGAAGTTCTTGCCGAACAGCGCATAGGGACCGGACATCGTTCCGATCACGCCGACCTTGATCACGTCGGCCGAGGCGCCGCCGGTCATCAGGCCGATCGCGGCCAGCGCCGTAAGCAAAGTTGCTGATTTCTTCATCGCAGTCCCTCTCTTGGTTTGTTCTGGTTTGTTGTGATTGTCATGCGTGTCGGCAGCGTCCCGCCGGCCTCAGAACATCTCGAAATATTCGCGCTGCTCCCATTCCGACACTTCGGCCTGGAAACGCTCGATCTCCGCATTCTTGATAAAGACGTAGTAGTCGACAAGCTCCGCGCCCATCACATTCCGGAAAAACGGATCCTCCTGGAGCGCGAAGACGGCTTCGCGAAGCGACTTCGGCAGCAGGCTGGCCTTGGTCTCGTAAGGCGTGTCGGCACCCGGGCCCGGATCGAGCGCGCGGTCGACGCCGTCGAGCCCCGAGAGAATCTGCGATGCCATGTAGAAATACGGGTTCGCCGCCGGCTCGCCGATCCTGTTCTCGAGACGGGTGGCCGGATCGTCGGGCCCGCCCAGCACCCGGATCATGACGCCGCGATTGTCGCGGCCCCAGATCGCCCGGTCCGGCGCCAGCGAATAGGATCGATAGCGCTTGTAGCCGTTGATGGTCGGCGTCGAAAACACCGCCGAGGCCCGCGCATGGGTCAGCAGGCCCGCCATGTAATGCTTGCCGAGTTTCGACAAGCCGTCCGGCTCGCTGGTCATGAACAGGTTCTTGCCGTCGGCACGCGACACCAGCGACTGGTGCAGATGCCATCCGGACGACATCACGTTCGGAATGCGCGGCCGGCACATGAACGTCGCGTGATAGCCGTGACGATTGCAGATCTGTTTGACCGCGGTGCGGAACAGCACCATCGTATCCGCCGGCTCGAGACCGACCGTCGGCTGAAACACGAATTCGCACTGGCTCGGCCCGTATTCGACTTCGATCGAGCGCAACGGCAGGCCGAGAGCCACGATATTCCTGCGGATGATTTCGAGAGCAGGCTCCATCACGTCGTAGCGCTGCTCGGTGAGATACTGATAGCCCTGCGACAGAAGGCTGACCTCCGGCGGCTCACCCGGTCGTCCGGGATTGCCGGAATCGGTGGTGGCGAGGCGCGGATTCTCGACCTTGAAGATATGGCATTCGACTTCGAGGCCGGCCTTGAAATCGTAGCCGCGCGCGGCGAGCTTTTCGAGCACCGAACGATAGAGTCCGCGAGAGGCGAACGGAACGGGACGCCCATCGGAGAAGTACAGATCGCAAAGGACCCAGCCTGTTCCGGGAGCCCAGGGCAGCACGCGGAACGTGGTGGGATCGGGCACCATCAGGACGTCGCCGCCGCCCTGCATCTCGTCCATCCCGAAACCGCCGCCGGCGGAGAACACCGGAAACACGGTCCGGTGCGAGGTATCCTTCGCGAGCAGCGTGGTGGTGATGGAGCATCCGCTTTCCAGCGAATTCGCCGCTTCGGGCGCCATCAGCGTCTTGCCGCGAAGGATGCCGTGCTGATCCGGAAACGAGAGCCGGATGCTGTGCAGGTTCTGTTCCTTGACCATCCGCCGCAGGCGGGTGGCGGCCTCCTGCTGCTCGTCGGACCAGAGGCCGTGCTTCCTGACGAAACTCAAGACAATATATCCTTTGCTGAAATCGATTGCCGCCGGCTACTCGGCCGCCGTCAGGTGCGGCGCCTTCCTCGCGATATCGGCCGGCACCGCCGCCGCCCAGGGCGCACCACGCCGCCGCTTCACGTCGACCTCCATCCAGTACATCTCCCAGCCCTTGCTCGGCCCGATGCCATCCATGGTCGCGGGGCCCTGGATGCTGCGCGCATTGGCTTCGTCGAGGAACATGAACGGCTTTCCGCCGGATGTCACCTTCTCGATTTCCTGCCGCAGCAGCCGGCGATACTGGATGATGGCCTTGTCGGACTGGCCGAGATGCTCCTGGGTGCGATCCTGAATCGCGCCCATCGACTCCACCGCCCACTGGTCGTGCACGTTGATGTCGGTGCCCATGCCGGTATAGGTCGAGGTCGCCTGCTCGTGCGGATCGAAGCCGTAGTCGTTGGACTTGTTCTTGCGCGAGACGTAATCGGGCAGTTCGTACAGTTCGAGGCGCTGGTCGCGCATCTTCTTCTTGTCCACCGGCGCGCCGTAGCTGGTGAAGATGGCGTACCAGTAGCAGTGCTCGTCATCCACCGGCACATGCCACTGCGTGATGGTCATTTCCGTGCTCATCGGAATGACGAAGGCATGCGGGAAGAGCTGATTGGTGACACGGACGTGGGTGCGCTCAGAGTCGATCTCGCGCAGCGCGATCAGGCGCAGCCCGTATTCGGTCTGCTCGACATTGATGATCGGGCGATCGTATTCGCGCAGCACCTTGGTCATCGGCATTTCGCTGTCGGCGGAGGCGCCGCGGAATTGCTTGCCATAGGCGGCGGCCGGGTCCTCGTCCTCGAAGAACCGATGCAGGAAGGAAGCGTGCGCCGGATCGATGCCGACCTCCAGCGCCTGCAGCCAGTTGCATTCGATCAGACCCTTGAAGGCAAAGGTGTAGGCGTCCGGCGCCGTGAAGCAGTCGATCTCCGGGAAGGCCGGCGGCTCGCCCTCGCCCATATAGGCCCAGAGGATGCCGCCCTTGGCGACCACCGGATAGGCGCGCTGCTTGATGTTCTTGCACAGCACCGAGCCGACCGGCTCCGCCGGCGTCTCCAGACACTGGCCATCGACGTCGAATAGCCAGCCGTGGAAAGAACAACGCACGCCACCGTTCTCCAGACGGCCGAAAGCAAGGTCGGCGCCGCGATGCGGACAGTGCCGGTCCATCAGGCCATAGCGGCCGCTTTCATCGCGAAACAGCACGAGCTTCTCGCCCAGCAGCGTGATGGGCTTGATCGGCCGATCGCCTTCCAGTTCGTCCACCAGGGCCGCGGGCTGCCAATACATCCGCATCAGCTTGCCGCAGGGCGTTCCGCGCCCGGTCCGCGTGATGAGATCGTTCTGCTGTTGGCTCATCATGGTGAAGTCCTCCTCGAGGTTCAGGCCGGCATCGCGGCGGGCATGGCCGACATGGCATGGCGACGGATTGCGATCAGGGCGACAACTTCGGCACCGCCCTGGCGCGCGACGCATCGCACGGTCGCAGGCAGGCCGGCGCCTTCGCTCGTCGCCGGCGCACGGAGCGAATCCAACCGGCTATCGACGACCGGCAGGCCGCCACCGCTCCTTCGCCACCGCTGATGAATCCGACCCGCCATCCGATTGCCGCGTTTCAGGTGCAAATTTTGTTCGATGTACGAACAAATGTCCGATTTGATTTAGAGTGCCTCCAGATTGAGGCGGACGCAAGCCGATTCTTTCGGCGACCTGTGCGCAAACGCCTTTCGACGCCCTGCCCAGATCTGACGAGGACGTCCGGTAAGGTAGGCCGTGGGCGGTCCAGCGCTGCCAGAATAGGATCAAAACCGGCTTGATCCGTTCGCACTTCGAACGTACGTTCTCTGCACGAACATTTCCTCGGAGGATTTCGAATGGACCGGATCATCCTCGACCTGCGGCGCGGCGCCTCCGCGCCCATCGCACCGAGCTCTCCACCGTACCATCGATCCTCTCCGTCCCGTCCGGTGGCCGGCCAACGCGCGGAGGTGCGCTCATGAGCGGGCTCGTCGTTATCGGCGGCTCCTATGCCGGTGTGCAGGCCGCGCTTTCGGCGCGCGATGCCGGCTATGCCGAGCCGATCACCATCATCAGCGACGAGGACTACCTGCCCTATCAGCGCCCGCCGCTGTCGAAGGCCTTCCTGCTCGACGCACAGAGCGAGGACAGTCTCGTGGTGCGCAACGCGGCGTTCTTCGAGAAGAAAACCATCGACCTGCGGCTCGGCGCTCGCGCCGATGCTATCGACCGGCGGGCGCGCACGGTCACGCTGGCCGACGGCAGCACGCTCCGGTTTGACAAGCTGGTGATCGGCACCGGCTCGCATGCGCGCCGGCTTCCGGTAGCGGGCGCCGACCTCGACGGCGTATGCTACCTGCGCAGCATCGCCGATGCGATCACGCTGAAGGCAAGGCTGCGCGAAGCGGCCGAGATCGCGGTGGTCGGCGGCGGCTTCATCGGCCTCGAGGTCGCGGCTTCCGCCAGCAAGCTCGGCAAGAAGGTCACGGTGATCGAGAGCGCGCCGCGACTGCTCGAGCGCGCGGTATCTCCGGTGATTTCCGATTATCTGCTGGCGCTGCACCGCCAGCACGGCGTTACGGTGCTGCTCGGCGAGACCGTCACCATGGTGGGCGGAGACAACGGCAAGGCCGCCTTCGTCAGCTGCGGCAACGGGCAACGCATCGCCGCCGATCTCGTCTTGGTCGGCATCGGCGGCATCGCCAATCATGCCATCGCGCAAACGGCGGAGCTGAACTGCCGCGACGGCATCGTCGTTGACGAGGTCGGGCGCACCAGTGACCCGGACATCTTCGCTGCCGGCGACTGCGCCAATCACTACAACCGGTTCGCGCAGCGCTGGCTGCGGCTGGAATCAGTGCAGAACGCGCAGGATCAGGCCAAGGCCGCCGGCCTTGCCATCGCCGGCCGTACCGAGCCCTATGCCAGCGTGCCGCGGTTCTGGTCCGATCAATACGACGCCAAGCTGCAGATTGTCGGCCTCGCCCACGGCTTCGATCGTCACGTCACGCGCGGTGACGTGGAAGACGGCAAGTTCTCGGTGTTCTACTACAAAGGCGCGCAACTGATCTCGGTCGACAGCATCGGCCGGCCGGGCGACCAGTTGGCGGCGCGGCAAATGATCGCCGACGGCGTCTGGCCGGCGCCGGAGCAGGCCGCCGATCCCGCATTCGATTTCAAGACGCTGATCCGCCGCGCCAACGGCGCAGGTGTATCGCCCCGCGATTCGTGATCTGGTCGCAGCGAACACATCATCGATAAGGATTCATGGCCGCGGCATGCCCAAGCTCAAGCGCACCGAAGAAGAACAGCAGGCCAGGCGCGAGGGGCCTGAATTCATCGAGAGCCTCGACCGCGGCCTGCGGGTGATCCAGTCCTTCGGCGTCGATCGCCGGCCGATGACGCTCAGCGACATCGCCAAGGCCTGCAACCTGCCGCGTGCCACCGCGCGGCGCATTCTGCTGACGCTGGCGAAGGCCGGCTTCGTCGTCGGCGACGAGCGGCTGTTCTCGCTGACGCCGCGCATCCTGACACTGGCTTCGGCCTATCTCGCCTCCAACCAGATCAACAGCGTGATGCAGCCGCTGATGGACGAGGTCTCCAGCAAGGCGCGCGAGGTCTGCTCGCTCGCGGTGATGGACGGCGACGACGCGGTGTTCGTTGCCCGTGCAAGCCCGGCGCGGGTGTTTTCCGCCGGCATCGACATCGGCTATCGGCTGCCCTTGTTCTGCACCTCGGTCGGCCGCGTGCTGCTCGGGCGCCTCTCCGACGAGGATCTGACGCGCACCATCGCGGCGATGACGTTGACGCCGACGACGCCGAACACCGTGACCGACAAGGCCGCCGTGATCGCCACCATCATCGCCGACCGGCGCCAGGGCTATTCGCTGGTGGACCGCGAAGCCGAGCCGGGCTTCCGCTCAGTTTCGGTGCCGATCGCGCGTTATGACGGCGGCATCGTCGCAGCCGCCAATATCGGCGCGCATGTCGACCGCATCACGCCGGAGGAGATGGTGGAACGCTTCGTGCCGCTGTTGCAGGAGATGGCCGTCGCGGCGAAGCCGCTGCTGGTCTAGCCGGCCAATACGATCACCTCCCGGGCAACGCGCTCTCAATCCGGGAGCAGCCGTTTCTTATAGGCATCGGAATCCATGTCGCGGATATCGATGCTGATGCTGTGCACCTCCGGCATCATCTCCACGAGGCCCTGGCGCAGCGCGATGCTGAGCCGCTCCTTCTGCTCCGGCGTTCGTCCGGCAAGCAGGTAGAACGAGACGTGGAAGAACGATTTGCGCGCGCCGGCGATCCAGTAGTCGTCGAATGCCTGCGCCCGGCTCTTGAGATCCTCGGCCTTCACAACCCCGGTGGCCGCCGCCGCGCGATGCAGCATCGACAGAACCTCGCGGACCGGCGGCATCTTCTGATCGCGCGCGTAGTGACAGACGATGTGAGGCACAGGCAGAACCTTCCGCAGCTTGTTTCGCGCCATTGAACGCAGACCGGGAGCCGCGTCAATCGCCAAACATGCAGAGTGCGAGCCGCAGTCAGTCCTCAGCCGCGGCGGCGGCGTTCAATTTATTGATGACCGCATCAAGGGTCTTGCGCTCCTCGATGGTCAGATGCTTGAGCAGCGCCACCTGGGCGCGGCGCGCGGCGGGCATGATGCGCTGGTAAAGCTGCAGGCCCTTCTCGGTGATTTCGAGCACGTGTCGCCGTTCATGGGTTTCGTCCAGCCTGCGACGAACGAGCTTGCGTTTCTCGAGCGCCAGCAAGGCCCGGCTCATCTGCCCTTTGTCCATCTTCGATGCGCTACGCAGCGCGCGGGTGGTACCCGGGCCGCAACGTACCACCATCGTCAGCACCCGCCATTCCGGGAGGCTGATCTCGTGCTCCAGCAGATAACGCCGCGTGCTGATGCGCAGCAGCAGCGCGCCGAGATTGATGATCCGCATCGTGAGAAAGTCGTCGACTTCCAGATTGGCTCCATCGACGCCTGGTTTGATCCAGTTCTTGACATTCGACTTGACCAAAGCGATTTCCCCAGCCGCTCCGAATTCCCGCGTCTCTTGTCAGACGGACGCGGAATCGGCCGGAACTGTAACTCCAAAAATGTTGAGGACACAGCACTATTGGCCTCGCTCACTGGGGATCGTCCGGTGCGCGGCACAATGCGCGCCTTCACCTGCGGGGCCCGGCCCCAAGCCCGAGACGGGCTTCACGGCCGGCGCTATCAGTTCTCTGGACTGGAGGGGCTGCGCGTCTCCCGCAGCCTGGCCTCTCTGTCAGCCTGATTGCTGGGCGCGGCCGACCGGCGCCTCGATATCGAGATTGGCCAATTCATAGCCGCGTCTGAAATCGACGATATGCTTGTCCATCCACGATCGCGCGTCAGTGACATCCCGCCGGCTGAGAGCCTGCAGGATTCGTTCGTGGGCAAAAACCAGGCGCTCGCCGGCATTCAGCCGCGAAAACACGTTGAAGAAGGCCGGATAGAAGAGCTGGCTCATCGGCTCACGGCTGAGCTGCAGCGCGCGGTTGCGTGAGGCGCGCGCGATGATCTGATGAAATTCGATATCGAGCTCGACGAGGCTGCGCTTGTCCTCGAACGCGGCCTTGGTCTTCTCGACGTTGGCCCGCAGCGCCTCGAGGGCTTCGTCGTCGATCCGCTTGGCGGCGCATTCCGCGAGCATCGGCTCGAGGCACCGCATGCTTTCCCAGAGTTCAAAGAAACTGATTTCGTGCAGGACGATGGCCGCCGTCACCTTTTGCGAGATATCGGCCTCGCGCGGCGCGGTGACATACAGCAGCTTGCCGCCGTCGTGGCGACGGACAAGGCCGTTTTGCTCGAGGACCCGAATGGCCTCCCGCACTGTGGACCGGTGGACGCCGTAGTCGGTCGCCAGGGTCGTCTCCGCGGGCACCCGGTCTCCCACAGCCCATTGGCCCGACATGATCTTGGCCTCGATACTGCGCACCACGACACGATAGGCCGGCTCGTGACGCGTCTGCAGCTCCACAGCAGTGGGGTCAATTACAGGCATTTTTGGTCCGACAATATTTGAGCCAGTGACCGAGCAACTTTCGGGGAAAGACAGCAACTCGAGGTTTTACAGTGCTTCATCGGACTCCGATTGTCCATTCGTTTGACAAAATTGCGCTTCCCTTCCATTATTGTCGGACAATAAAATTCCGGAGGACTTCATGAGATACCTTCTGGCAGCCGGGCTCGCGGCTGCCTTCCATTTTGCGACGCCCGCCTTGTCCCAAGTATCCGACGACGTGGTGAAGATCGGCGTCCTGAACGATCAGTCGGGACTTTATGCCGACCTCAGCGGCCCCGGATCAACCATCGCGGCGAAAATGGCTGTCGAGGATTTCGGCGGCACCGTTCTCGGAAAACCGATTGAAGTCATTTCGGCGGATCATCAGAACAAGCCCGACGTCGGCAGCACCATTGCAAGGCGCTGGATCGATACCGAAAAGGTCGACACCATCGTCGACGTCCCTCATTCCGCCACCGCGCTGGCCGTGCTCAGCGTGACGCGGGAGAAGAAGCGCACGCTTCTGCTGTCGGGCCCGGCCTATGTCGAGTTCACCGGCAAGGAATGCACACCGACCACGGTGCACTGGACCTACGACAGCTACGCGATGGCGAATGGCACGGCGCGCGCGGTGGTCCAGCAGGGCGGTGACAGCTGGTTCTTTCTCACCGGCGATAATGCCGGAAGCCACTCCCAGGAACGCGACGCCATGGCTTTCGTGCAAAAGGCCGGTGGCAAGGTGGTCGGCAGCGTCCGCCACCCGCTGAACACGTCGGATTTCTCGTCGTATCTTCTGCAGGCGCAGCAATCCAGAGCCAAGGTGATCGGACTTGCGAACGCGGGCGGCGACACCGTCAATGCCATCAAGCAGGCGAACGAGTTCGGCTTGGTGCAGGGCAACCAGAAACTCGCGGGCCTTCTGATGTTCATCACCGACGTCAAGGCGGTCGGTCTCGATCAGGCCCAGGGCCTGATCATCACAGACTCGTTCTACTGGGACGCCGACGAGCGGACGCGACCCTGGTCGCGCCGTTTCATGAAGCTGCACAACGGCCGTGCGCCGACCTCGGTCCAGGCCGGCGTCTACAGCGCGGTCCTGCACTACCTCAAGGCGGTCCAGGCGGCCGGCACCGACGAAAGCGTCACGGTGACGGCGAAGATGAAGGAGTTGCCGGTCAATGACTTCTTCAGCGATAACTACAGCATCCGGCATGACGGGCGCCTGGTGCGGGACATGTATCTTCTGCAGGTCAAGGCCCCGTCGGATTCCCGGGAGCCATGGGACGTATTCAAGATACTGGCGCGGATTCCCGGCAACGAGGCCTACCGGCCGATGAGCGAAGGCAATTGCCCGCTGGTGAAGTGACGTTGTGAAGCCGCTGGGCGCACAAACAACATGGCGCGCGTGCCTTCATTGGCGCGCGCACCATCATGTTCCTCATCCGTAGTTCGAAGGAGACCTCAACTTGAACGATCTCGACTTTACCGGAAAGTCTGTCCTCGTGGTCGGAGGGTCCAGCGGCATCGGAAACGCGATCGCGCAATCGTTTCGCGCACGCGGCGCGGAGGTGCACGTGTGGGGCACGCGCGCCAGTTCATCCGACTACAGCGCGGACGAAGGCTCCGATCTGGCCGGACTGCACTACACCCAGATGGACGCCAGCAATCTTGCTGCCATCGAGGCGTTCGAACCGGCATTCAAACAACTCGACGTCCTGGTGCTGTCGCAGGGCATCGTGCTGTACGGCCGACGCGAGTTCGAGATGAAGGGCTTCCAGCACATCATTGACGTCAATCTGAACAGCCTGATGGCGTGCAGCCTGAAATTCCACGACATGCTGAAAGCGCGGCGCGGCGCGCTGATCATCCTCAGTTCGATGGCCGGCTTCCGCTCGACCAAGGGCAACCCCGCCTACAATGCCTCGAAGGCCGGCGCGATCGGCCTGACGCGAACACTGGGCGAGGCCTGGGCCGAAGACGGCATCAGGGTCAACGGCATCGCGCCGGGCCTGATCGCCACCAAGCTGACGAAGGTCACGACCGATCATCCGAAGCGGCGCGAGGCGACCGAACAGCGGGTGCCGCTGAAGCGGCTCGGCCAGCCCGACGATATTGCCGGAACGGCGCTTTTCCTCGCCTCGCCGCTGGCGGCCTACATCATCGGACAGACCATCGTCGTCGACGGGGGCCTGACGCTGGCCTGACTTTCGGCGTCAGCGCGCCGGCGCGCTGCGTGCGAATTCGCGATCGCGCAGCTCCCGACGACGGATCTTGCCGGTGATCGTCATCGGCAGCTCCGCGATGTATTCGATCGCACGCGGATACTTGTACGGCGCCGTCACCGACTTGACGTGATCCTGCAATTCGCGGGTCAGTTCGGGCGTTTGCGCAACGTCCTTGCGCAGCACGACAAACGCCTTGACGATCTCGCCGCGCTCGGGATCGGGACTTGCCACCACCGCGCAGAGCTGCACCGCCGGATGTTCGGCGAGCGCGTTTTCCACCTCGATGGGGCCGATGCGGTAGCCGGCGGAGTTGATCACGTCATCCGAGCGCCCGCGATACCAGAAATAACCCTCGGAATCCTTCTCCGCGCGGTCGCTGGTCAGATACCACCGGCCATCGGGACCGTCGACGAAGCAGGCATTGGTCCGGTCCGGGTCTTTCCAGTAACCCAGCATCAACTGCGGATTGGGGACCTTCACCGCGAGATCGCCTTCCTGCCCCGGCGGCAGGCGATTGCCGCCGGCGTCGATCACGTCGATGTCGGAGCCGGGCGACGGCCGTCCCATCGAACCATAACGCACCGGCTCGCCCGGATAGTTCAATGCCACCATCAAGGCTTCGGTCTGTCCGTAAGCCTCGTCGATGCGGATGCCCGTTGCGGCTTCCCATCGCTCGGCGACGACGGGATTCATCGCCTCGCCCGCCGTTACAACGCGGCGCAATCGGCCCAGATCGCTCCGCGACTGCACCTCGTTCACGACTCGCGAGAGTTCAGTACCCGGCGCGCAATAGACCGTCACCTGATGCTTGCGCAGAAGCGCGAGCCGGTCCTTGGGCACGAAGGGCCCATCGAAGAAGAACGAGCACGCGCCGCAGCTCAGCGGCCCGAAGATGATGCTGGTCCCGGCCTTGCTCCAGCCGGTATCCGCCGTGCACCAGATCACTTCGCCGGGACGCAAGTCCAGCCAATAGATCGCCGAGACCCGCCATGCATAGATCGCGCGCGCCGCATGAACGACCGCCTTGGGATGGCCGGTCGAGCCCGAGGTGTAATACATGATCGCCGGCTCTTCCGCACCGACGACCGCCGGCTCCAGCGCATCCGAGGCGCCTGCCAGTTCACTCGTCCAATCGAGCCAGCCGGCCACGTCACCGAGCGCGATCCGAACGGGAATCCGATCTTTCACCGCCGCGAACTTCGCCGTTTGATCAGGGCGACAGATCGCGGCCTTGGCCTCCGCATTGACGACGCGATAGTCGATGTCACGCGCGGTGAGCATCTCGATGCAGGGAATGGGAACGGCGCCGATCTTCATGGTGGCGATGAGGGCAACAAACCATTCGGGCACCCGCGGCAACATGACGATGACGCGGTCGCCCTTCTGCACGCCGCGTGCTCGCAGCACGTTCGCCAGCTTGTTCGACAACCGCGACAGATCGGAATAGGTGTAGGTGCGCGCGTCGCCCGCAGCGTTTTCCCAGATCAGCGCCGGGCCGTCCTGCTCGCGGGCGCGCCGGTCGATGACATCGGCGCCGAAATTGAAGGCCGGCGGCACCTGCCAGCGAAAATCAGCACACAGAGCGTCGTAGGTCTCCGTTGGAGAACCCTGGCTGGGTGACCAGACATCGCGCATCGTTTCCTCCCGTTCCGCGTTTCTTGAGCTGAGGCTGTTCCTGGAAACGCCCCGGCGCCTTTATCTTCCAGAGCCCTGCGTCAGAATGCGGCGACCGATCGCCCAGCGATGCACTTCCGACGGACCATCGTAAATCCGGAAGGCCCGCACGTCGCGATAGAACCGCTCGACCACGGTGTCGCGCGTCGTTCCGAGGCCGCCCAGAATCTGCAGCGAGCGATCGGCCACCCGCGCGACGGCTTCCGAGCAGATGACCTTGGCCATCGAGCTTTCCGTCGAAGCCCGCTCGCCTTTGTCGAGCAGCCAGGCGGTGTGCCAGATGGTCAATTGGGCCATGTGGATGTCCATGGCATTGTCGGCCAGCATGAAGGAGACGCCTTCGTGCTCGCCAAGCGTCTTTCCGAATGCCGTCCGCCGCCGGGCGAATTCGGTTGCAATGTCCTGCGCGCGGATCGCCGAGCCGAGCCAGCGCATGCAATGGGTGAGGCGTGCGGGCGCGAGACGAACCTGGGCATGGCGGAAGCCATGCCCGATCTCTCCCAGCACGGCATCGGACGGCACACGCAGGCCGTTAAAGCGCACCACGGCGTGTCCCCCGACGAAACTTGAATCGATAGTGTCGAGGGTGCGTTCGATCGTGATGGCAGGATCCGACATGTCGGCGAAGAACATCGTCGCCGCGCCGTTCGCTCCGTCGCCGCTCGTCTTCGCCATGATGATGGCAAAGGCCGCGCCTTCCGCGCCGGTGATCAGCCACTTCTCGCCGTCGATCACCCAGCCGTCGCCGTCGCGGCGTGCGGTGGTCTGCAGTTGGCTGGGATCGGATCCGGCGCCGGGCGGCGGCTCCGTCATGCAGAAGCAGGAGCGGACAGCGCCGGTCGCCAGCGGCTTGAGATAGCGTTCGCGCTGATCCGGCCGCGCCACCACATCGAGCAGATGAATGTTGCCTTCATCGGGCGCCGCGCAATGCAGCGCGACCGGCCCGAGCATGGAATAGCCGGCGGCCGTGAAAACCGCCGCCCGCCCGATGTGGGACAGATGCTGGCCGCCATACTCCTCCGGCGCATGCGGCGCCAGCACGCCGGCTCGGCGCGCCAGCGCGTTGAGTTCGCGGCGAAGCTCATCGGTGGGCCCGTGAGATGTCCAGCGCGGGTCCTTTTCGAACGGGATCACCTCATCGCGCACGAACGCCTTCACGCGCTCCGCGAGTTCGGTGACATGGGCCGGCAACGAAAAATCCATATCGAGTTCGGGCATCATCAGTCTCCCCGTTGAGCTCCGGTTGCGATGTCGCGCGCAACCAAAAGAATGTCTTCGCCAACGCTGGCAAAATCGGCGTAGCGGCTGTCCTTCACGGCACCGTTGACCCATTGCCGATGCAGTTGCAGGAAAACGATTCCGAGCTTGAACAGCGCAAGAACGCGCATGGCCGGCAGATCGTCGATATCTCGCCCGGTCAGAGCGGCGTAACGCCGGGCCACCTCGGCTCGCCGCCAGAATCCTGGATGCGCGGTTGGCATCTGTCGCAGGCGATGCAGGGCTGGCGGATCGCCGGGTTCGGTCCAGTAACTCAGCAGCGTTGCAAGATCGAACAGCGGATCGCCGCGCGTGCCCATGTCCCAGTCGACCAGCGCGACCGGCGACATCGTCCGGGGATTCAAGATCAGATTATCGAGCTTGAAGTCGCAGTGCAGAATCGTCGGCGCTCGGTTGCGGAAAGTTTGCCGCGCCAGCCAATCCGAAATGTCCCGCAGCAGTGCCTGTGCGGCGGCGCCTTCCAGGACCAGCGCGCCCCGCTTCGACCAGCCTGCGATCGCCCGCCCGACGAACCCATCCGGACGGCCGAGATCCTCGAGACCGACATCGCGCGCATCGACGCTGTGCAGCGCAGCCAGCGTGGTGACCAGCATCTCGGACAGGACCTGCGGCGCATCGGCGCGGTCCTGCAATGGCGACAACTCCGCACCGCGGACCACAATGCCGTCGCGATACTCGATCAGCTGAAACGGAACGCCGATCACGCTGCGGTCGTCACAATAATGCAGGCCCTTCGCGATGAACGGCAGCGCATGCGTAAGCCGTGACAGAATGCGATGCTCACGCGCCATGTCATGGGCGCCCGGCGGCAACGCGCCGTCCGGCGGCCGACGCAGGACGGTCGGCGCGCCGTTCACCACCAGGAGATAGTTGCGGTTGGCGAGACCGCCGGCGAATTGCCGGATCGGTTGCGTGCGGTCGAGCTTAAGATCATGCGCGTCCAGATAGCGCGCAAGGCTGTCCCATTGAGCCTCCGCGCCGGTTGCTGCCGACAACAGCTCCGGGCCTCCCGGCATCGATGCGGCGTTCGAAGGTGTCTCCACACCCGGCTCCAAAATCCAATTATTGTCGGACAATATCTAGATGTCAAAAAACGCCGCCGGCGTCAATTATCGCCTGAAGCCCATTTCTGTTTACGGCCGCTTTGATCGAGTGATAGTTTTGACCGACAATATTTCACAGGAAATGCCTGATCCTCCGGAAGCCGGCAGGATCGGACCGGAGATCTGGCATGACGTCGCTTTCCACCAATCATCATGGCTCGGCTGCCGCCGCGATGTCCTTCGGTTCGCTCGCCATGTTGCGCCAGCCGCTGGTGTATTACGGCGCCCGTGCCCCGGATGTCATCGGGCAGCTTGCCCAAAATCGCGGCGCCGCCCGCGTTCTGCCGATCGTCACCTCGTCGCTGCTGGCCGACCCTACCGTCGAAGCCGCGCTCGACACGCTCGGTGCATCGGCCCTCCCTGTTTTCCACGACCTGAAGCCCCACACGCCGTTCGACACCGTGCTGGCCCTGATCGCAACGATCGAGCGCACACGTCCTGACCTCGTTCTGGTTTTTGGCGGAGGCAGCGCCATCGACGCCGCGAAGATCGGCTGCCTCGCGGCATCCGCCGGGATTCGCGACCGCGAGGGTCTGCTGGGACTGCGTTCGGTGCCCGACAGTCAGGGCGTGTCCCAACCGTCTCCCGGCCTGCGCAGCCTGCCGATCGTCGCCGTGCCGACCACGTTATCCGCCGCCGAATTCGGCGTCATCGGCGGTGCGACCGATACGGAGACCGGGATCAAGCATCTCTTCAAATCCGACACGCTTGCGCCCGATGTCATCGTCTATGATCCGTGGCTCGGCGCCCGGACCCCGCTCGATCTCTGGCTGTCCACGGGAATACGTTCGGTCGATCATGGCATCGAAACCGTCCTGTCGCGGGACGCCAATCCATTCACGGACGCCCTCGCGTTTCGCGGGCTTTCGTTCTTGCGCGCGGGATTGAGCGCGGCCCATGCCGATCCGTCCAGCATCGACGCACGCCATCGCTGCCAGCTCGGTGTCTGGCTGGCGGGCAGCAGCATCGGACGCGTTCGCTATGGCGCCAGCCACGGGCTCGGCCATCAGCTTGGCGCGATCGCCGGCGTGCCCCACGGCATGACATCATGCGTGCTGTTGCCGGCCGTTCTTGCTTTCAATGCCCCGGTATCCGGCCCGCAGCAGGCGGAGCTTGCCGCGGTTTTTGGGGGAAAGGGCGACTCGGCGGCAGAAGCGGTTCGAAACTTCATCGCGTCACTTGGCCTGCCCACGCGATTATCTCAACTCGGCGTCGATGAAACCACTTTGCCCCGTGTTGCGGAAACCGGATTGGGCAACGCCTTCGTCAAAGCCAACCTGCAGCCGATTCAATCGGCGGAGGAGCTCATGACCATCCTCCGGGCGGCCTGTTAACGCGCTGCAAGCCGCTGTCGCCAGCTCTCTCGTCAGTGAGGCTTCTTGGGGCCCGACTTTGTGAGCACGTCCATCAGGCCATGCACTGATGCCGGGGCGGCCCCTGCCTCAATTTCCGCAATGTGACCGTAGGAGTCGGCCATGCGGTTCAAGCGGGCACGAATCCGGGGATCCTCTTCGTGATCGGCCTGCTCGCGCAGATCGTGCGCCTGACGAATGGCATCCTTCACATCGACCATGGTGCACCTCACCTGTTCCCACGCGGCTCAACGGCGGAACAGCGCCGGAGTTGCCTGCAAACGCGGATTTGATGCGGTGCGTCCGCGACGGGAACGCTCGGGCCAAGGCGAACTTTCAGCGCCGGCCGGAAAGGCCCAAGGGCCGCCGGATCAAGGAGCGGATATGAAAATGCGCGCCGGGCTATCGGCGCGCACCGGTAGGCTCCGAAGAACGAGGCCGTCCAGCGACGGATCGATAGCTAGATCGGCTGAGCGTCGAGCTTCTGCTTGAGTTGATCGATGATATCTTGATCACTGGTGACGATGCGCAGATACCCATGCCAGGTGATCGGCCCGCATTTGGTATGTTCGCTCGTCAGCTGATTTTTCAGCGATGAGAATTGTCCCCTATGGCGAGGCGGAATTAAAAGTTCCATGTCGCATCTCCACGGATGAAGGGTTGAAAGAGCGATCGGCGAGATCGCGTGCGCCGATCGGGCGAGCCGTCCAGCGACGGCGGTGAACAGCGAAGTCCACCAAGACGATGGCGTCGGCACCGCATCAATGAGTCCCAGCGGACGCGGTGTCGAACGGCGGTCAGCTGGCGACCGCCATCCGCTTCTCGATGCCGTTCGGAATTTCGATATCGACTTCCAGCGTGGACACGGCCTTGCCCCTGTCCATCCGAACGATCACCTTCTCCGGGTCCAGAACGACGTGACGCGAGACCACGGCGAGAATTTCCTCGCGCAATACGCCGAGCAGATCCGGCTGGCTGCGCAGCCCGCGCTCGTGCGCAAGGAGAATTTGCAGCCTTTCACGGGCCACCGGCGCCGAGGCCGGCCGGCGGCGCAGCAGGTTCAAAAGGTTCATGCTCATGCCGCCCTCCTTCCCAGCAGGCGGTCCATGAAGCCCCTGCGCTGTTCGGACGGCACCACCATCGGCACGGTCTCGCCGCCCAGGCGCCGCGCGGCGTCGATATAGGCCTTGGCCGGCGTACTCGCGGCGTTGTTCAGGGTGACCGGCGAACCGACATTGGACGCCTTCAGAACGTCCTGGCTCTCGGGAATGATTCCCAGCAGCGGAATCGCGAGGATCTCGAGAATATCATCGATGTTGAGCATCTCGCCGCGGGCCGCGCGGCTGGTATCGTAGCGGGTGATCAGCACATGCTTCTTGATCTCTTCGCCCTTCTCGGCCTTCACCGTCTTGGAATCGAGCATGCCGATGATGCGGTCGGCGTCGCGCACCGAGGACACTTCGGGATTGGTGACGACGATCGCCTCGTCCGCGTAGCGCATCGCCAGCGTCGCGCCGCGTTCGATACCGGCCGGACTGTCACAGATCACCCAGTCGAATTTGGTGCGCAGCTCCGCGATGATGTTGCGAACACCCTCGTCGGTCAGCGCATCCTTATCCCGCGTCTGCGACGCCGGCAGCAGCCACAGACTTTCGAGCCGCTTGTCGCGAATCAGGGCCTGCGAGAGCTTGGCGACGCCTTGCGCGACGTTGATGAGATCGAACACCACGCGCCGCTCCGCGCCCATGATCAGATCGAGATTGCGCAGGCCGACGTCGAAGTCGACCACGACGACCTTCTCGCCGCGCTGCGCGAGCGCCGCACCGAGCGCGGCCGTCGACGTCGTCTTGCCGACGCCGCCCTTCCCTGATGTCACGACCAAGACTTTGGCCATCGCTGTCTCCTGTGTCTGTTAGTTGAGCGGCGTGATCCGCATGATGTCGCCGTCCAGCCACGCCTGCGCGGGCTGCCGGCGCAGCGTTTCACCGATGTCTTCTGCAGTCTGGTAGTAGCCGTCGATTGCCAGCAGTTCGGCCTCGATCTTCTGGCAATAGATCCGGGCGGCCGAGTTGCCGTTGATGCCGGCCATCGCCCGGCCGCGCAGCGTCCCGTAAACATGGATGGAGCCGCCGGCGACGATCTCCGCACCGGACCCGACCGAGCCGAGCACGGTGACGTCGCCCTCCGTGAACACGATCCGCTGCCCTGAGCGAACCGGATTCTGAAGCAGCAGCGAGGGCGGCGGAGGTGGCGGCGGCTGAACCTCGACCTTCTTCGGCTCGACCTGTTCGACCACGCAGCCGCGACCGCCGCTCAGCACGGGCGGCAGGCCTGCGTCCAGTCCATTCGGTTCGACGCCTTCGAGACCGAGAATACGAATGCCGCGGTCCTCCAGATTCGAAACCAGGTGCGCGATCCCGTGCGAGCTCAGCTCCACCGCTGACAGATCGAGCACGATCGGACGCCCCGCGAAAAACCCGGGTGAATGGGCCAGCGTCGCATCGATTTCCTCGAGCCACTTCATGATTGGCATGAATGGCGAGAACACGAAGGCGACGTAGGATCGGCCACGGAGGCGCATGACCTGACGTTGCGGCTCCACCTTTGAAGTCATGAGTGAGCGCTCTCTGCTTTCGAAAAGTTTGTCATTGGTTAATTTTAAATTGAGCAGTGTCGGTTAACGAGCAGTTAACAGCCGGCGTTTTCCGGCGACCAAACGTTAAGAAATTCTCACGCCCGTCTTTGATGACCGCGCTACGTGCAATCCTGGTGGCAACTCGCGCATCTCGACGTATATTGGTGCCACCTAGCAGGACGGGTTTGGCGCCGCACCGAGCAGATGGGACGCTGGTCTTGGGCCCCACATGCGCGTCGCATCCCCACTGGGTGGGAGGTGCCGTAACGGCCGCGGTCGCCCACAGGCGGGCGCGCAAGCAGGCGTCGTGACAAGCCAGGCGCAGCTCTTGTTTGGCTTCAAGCCGGATGCCGTCCCCGCATCTCCAAACTTGAACTTGTCTATAGTACGGAGCAAGGTCTCTCCTGCATCTCTCCATGCAGGCGCCTCATCCATTCCGGCGTGCCGTTGAGACTATGATTGGATGCAAGTCCGCTTGCAAAGGGCGGGTTGACCCTGCCAACCGGAACGTAGTTGAGGTGTTGTTGAATGGTTTAGCTGGCCGGCGATAGTCCCATTGTAGACTTGGATTTCATCGGTTGCTCTTGCAGAGTCTCCGATGCCGCCAGCAATGACGAACCCACCCAGTAGAGCAAGGAATATACATCCGCCCGATCTGTGAAAGGCTGCCATCGCGGGCTGCTTCATGCGGCTCCAATCAGGATGCCAAAGGCGAGTACAATGGCGCCGCCGAGCACGATCTGGAAAACGGCCTGCAGGAACGGTGTATCCATATAGCGCGCGCGAATGAACGCGATTGCCCATAGTTCGAAGAACACCACGAAGCCGGCGATAGCGGTCGCAATCCAGAATGCGTTCTGCCATGAATCGGGAACGAGATAGGGAAGCGTATGGCCGAGCCCGCCCACCGTGGTCATCAAACCGCATGTGGTGCCGCGCAACCATGGTGAGCCGCGCCCGGTCATCGAACCATCATCGGACAACGCTTCGGCGAACCCCATGCTGATGCCGGCACCGATAGAAGCCGCGAGCCCGACCAGAAACGTCTGCCAGTTGTTGTGGGTGGCGAATGCGGCCGCGAACAATGGAGCGAGCGTGGAGACCGATCCGTCCATCAGGCCGGCAAGGCCGGGCTGGACATATTGCAGCACGAACATCCGCCTGCGGGTGCGGTCTTCCTCGATCCGGCTGTCGGATTTGAGGAAGGCATCGGTCAGCCGCGTCGCGAGACTTTCATGGCCCTTTTCCATCTCGGAGAGATCACCAAGCAGCTTGCGGACGCCGACGTCCTGGGCCTGCTCCGAGGCCTTGGCATAGAAACGCTGCGCCTCGAACTCCATCGTCTCGGCTTCCTTGCGGATGGTGTCGAGCGACAGGTTCCGGGTGAGCCAGATCGGACGGCGGCGCAGGAAGCCTTTGACGTCTTCGCGTCGGATCGGCGGCAGATTCGCGCCGAAGCGCTGCTCGTAGAGTTCGAGCAGCATATGACGGTGCGCTTTTTCCTCTTCGGCCATCTGTTCGAAGATCTTCGCCGACTCCGGATAGCGCTCCGCCAGATCTTCCGCAAAGCTCATGTAAATGCGGCTGTCCTCCTCCTCGCTGGCAATCGCGACGGCAAGCACCTCGCGCTCGGTGAGATCGGCGAAATTCTTCATTGGGATGGCCGGTTTCTAGTTTAGAATGATTCTAAATTTATATCCAAGTCTGACGGAGGGGTCAATCGCGGCAATCCAAATGCCTCGACTGAGCGTTCGGATCTGCTCGACCGCAATTTCATCGCACAGTAATCGTTTGAACAGATGAGCTCACCGCGACCTCGCCCATCGCGCATTTTCGCCAGTCGGACCCGGCGCAGTCGGCAGGCCAGCCGCCGCCGAGCGCCATGACAGCGCCGCCGTGTCCGCAAGACGATTGGCCTCAGCCTGCACGCGTGTCACCGCCGCGACCAGACAGGTCTGCTGGGCGTTGAGCACGGCGAACTGGTTGACCTGATCCGCATTCAATTGGCTCTGCACGATGTCGAGGCTGGCCTTTGCGGTGCGTTCGGCGAGCGTGGCGGCTTTCAGGGCATCGGCATCGGATTGCAGCGAGCGCAGCGCGTCGGCGACGTTCTGGCAGGCGGTCATGACGGTCGAGCGATATTGCGCTTCGGCCTGCAGTCCCTCATCGACGTGATCGAGGTCGATGACCACGCGATCCGGATCATGGGGAGCAAAGACGTGTTGGAAAGAGCGGTTCTGGCCCAGCAAACCCCAAAATCCGAGGGTTCGCAGATGAGGACCAGATGGCGCTCCCTAGGGGACCGCAGGAGCTTCAATAATTTCAATAGCTTCGGCGCAAGTTTGGGGATGGCGTCCGCCACTGAATTTCAATGACTTTTCAGATTGGCTCCCAAACGATCGACGACAGCGCGCTCCTCTGCGGCGGACATACGCGCGCGACACAACATGACCCACTGGCCCCACGTCACCAACAAGCCCCGCCTAGGCTACGTCGCGGAGCATGGGTCAAGGGATAGGCCGAAGGGAGGTGCGAGGTGAACAATATCGCGCTACCACTTCGCCATGGCAGACTCAAAAGGCACACCCACGTTTCACCCGAAACAACGCGCAAACGGTATCGGTTGGATTATTGAAGCCGTCTGGCCTGATGGCCGGGCTCAACGGATTGAAGGCTTCTTTGATCGGGAGGGTGCCGAGAGTTTTATCAGGGAGCGTTCGCGCGAGTGGATCGATCGCGAACTTCGATACCTGCGATAAGGTTGATGGTCGGAACGAATCGTCCGCCACCCACTTGAATTATCTTGTTGCGTGGAGTGTGCGTCATGTCGTGGTCAACGGTCCTCAAGGAGCCGGTTCCACTGCCCAAAGGCGGTGTGTTGAAATCGCTCCACGACGTGCGCGCGCATGTTCTCAGCCTCCCCGAATCCGAGCGCGAGGAGGATGCGTGGCACACCGTAGCTGAGACGCTGCTAAACGCAGCAGAGCAAGGTGGCCCTTGGCTAGACTTCGCCCGAATCGCGACCATGCAAGCGCTGTATCGACACGTAGAGCCGAAGTACGGGCCGGGGAAAGCGGTCGGGCCTGAGATGACGTTCCACCGACGTCGCAAATTTGCGAGGGAGCGATGAGCAACGACGCAGCGGCCTTGGCACACGTCGTCCTTGAAATCGCACAGTTGCTTGATGACCATGTCGCGCCCTCTGCTCATACACGGGACGCGAATCTGACGATCGAGCAGATCATCTTAAACTTGGACACCAACGACGCGATTGGCGTTGCTCAAAGGATTCTGAGGCGAAGTAGCCCCGAGCGCAAGTAGACCGCTCCGGTTCCAGCCACAGCATATAGGACGATTTGCCTATTCTGCGGACTCGCGCTTTGATGCGGTCATGTCGCCACGTGTCATCCATATACCTTTGTCCGGCAGGGACCGGAAACACTACGTCCGCGAGTTGCGGCGTGTGGAGCAGTTGCAGCGGGAATTGGTCCGTAAGACTGAGAGCGCCTATGCGGCGGCCGCCGAACATCTTGCCATGGCGCATCGCTACGCTTGCGAGGAATGGAATGCGCGGCAGTTTCTCGGCGGAGATGTATATCCGTCCCCCCAGATCCAGCACGCCATAGATGCCGGCTGCGCGCTGCTAGAGGTGCAGTGCGGACAGTGCCGCGATACCCGGCGCATCAACTTGCGCGAGGTAATCTGGCCTCGCGAGAAGCCCGTCCATACGCTCAAGCTCTACTGCCTGCCCTGCTTTGAAGCGACGCGGCGGAAGTTCAGGCCGAATCTGATAGCCCTACAGATGCCAACGCCACCCGACGCCGAGCCGCAGCGCGCAAGAAAGATCGGTTGATGTGCAATCTCTATTCGATGACGCGCGGGCAAGACGCTATTCGGCAATTGTTCAAGGTAACTAAGGATAGCGCCGGCAACCTTCCATCATTGCCCGGTGTATTCCCGGACCGAGAAGCCCCGGTGATCCGTCAGGCCGGCGCCGAGCGCGAATTGCTCACGATGCGCTGGGGAATGCCGACATCGTCGCAGAAGCTTTTCGAAGCAGCCAAGAACCGCGCCGCTAAGCTCGAAGCAAAGGGCAAGACGGTCGACTTTCAGGAGCTGCTGCGCATGGAGCCCGACAAAGGCACCACCAATGTGCGCAACACCAACAGCAAGCACTGGAAACGCTGGCTGGGCCCGGAAAATCGGGTGCTTGTGCCGTTCACCTCGTTTTCGGAATTCGATAGCACGGCCAAGGAAAACGTCTGGTTCGCGGCCGACGATAGCCGGCCCTTGCTCTGCTTCGCTGGGATCTGGACCAACTGGAGCAGCGTCCGAAAGATCAAGGAAGGCACGGTGACGATCGACGTCTACGGCTTCCTGACGACGGACGCCAATGACGTCGTGAAGCCGATCCACCCGAAGGCAATGCCGGTCATCCTAACCACCGAAGAAGAGCGGGAGGCCTGGATGCGAGCGCCGTGGTCGGAGGCGTCAGCATTGCAACGCCCATTGCCGAACAACCAATTGAAAATTGTGGCGCGCGGCCCATCGAAATACGACGGCGCCCCGTCACCCGATTGACGCGCCACCACCGGAAGATTGACGCTGAAACGAAAAGCCCGGCCACCTTTCGGCGACCGAGATACCCGGACCAGCGGTGACCGATCGATCCTGGCCTACAGGGGTAACTCATTCGGGGTATGGAAAACGGAGTACTCACACGCTAGGATTGCGGCCGCCGGGATTGAAACCTGCTCCAGGTGTCATCGTCCAAACCGGCCGGGGTCGCCGCCAGCCGCCAGCCAGCGGCGGCTCTGTAATTACCGCATCCGGCACCCAATTCGGGCGGACTAGACGGACTATTTCCACGCCCGCCGCCAGCCGAACAGTTCTCTTAATTGTTATCACGCCACGCCCTCGCCTATGGTAAATAGGCGGCGGAAACGTCGAGCGCCGGGAACGCGCCATGGAACGATTCATCCATAACGAAAATATCCGCCACTACCGCAAGCTCCTCGAAGAGGAGACCAATGAGGATAAGCGGGCCGTTATCCGGAAGCTATTAGCTGAGGAAGAGGCCAAGACAATCTCTCCTGCTTCGCAAACAACTCGATCCGAACCAAATCGGAAAAATGGATAACGCGCGCGGCGCTACTCCACGTATTCGTCATAGACTCCGTTATGGCCCCGCTCCTACCGCATCCGACTTTCATTGCGGATCAGCTCGAGCGTCTGTCGAGCGTGCTGCGTTTCTCGAACGTTGTCGCCAAGCAAGTCTTTGACCTCCCGCAAGAGGTCGTTCGTGCGGCGCGCCTCCTCGGCGACCTCATGCACCGACTGCATCATGTCGTGCATTGGTCCCATCATGATCCACTGCGGGACCGGTTCATGCGGCGGGAGCGGCGGCGGCTTGTCGCGGGTAGCGCGAACCACGAGGTAGAGCGCGCCGAGCAGAATGGTGATTGCGACTGCGGACTGGATGATCGGATATGCACCAAGTGCGGCGAAGGCTTTATCGTTGATCGCGTCCATGGTGCCCCGCCAGCGCCCGATAGATTGAGAACAACTCGGTTCCGGTCAGGACCGCATAAATCGGGATACCGGGAGACGGCAGCGCGAGAATGACGAGAGACAAGCACATCTGCGACCAGATCAGCGCGCCGAGCAAAGCGCCACCGGCGCGCATCCACGGTCCGTAGACAGGCCAGTTGCCGTTGGCGATCAGCGCCGCCATCCGCACCACGCCGACGCTCAGGAACGCTGGCGCAAGCCAGTCGTCCACCACGGCCACGCCGATCAGATCGAATGAGTGAGCATCGGCAGCCGCTGGATTCATGGAAATCAGAACGGCGATGCCGATCATCATCCAAGCTGCGCCCGCTTCCGATATCCGGTTGTTGAAATGGCGGACGAGGCCCGCAATTGAGCATGTCATTTGCGGAACGCTCCTGCCACGATCTTGGCGACGTTTTCGACGCCGCGCTTGCCGAAATAGAACCCGATCACCATCAGCGTGACGTTGGCGATCCAGCCTTTCGGCTCAGGCGTCGAACCAAGTCCAAGGCAGATGTCCCAAACGAGAACCTTGGCGATGATGAAGGCGACGGAATAGCCGATGATCTTTTCCGGCTCGTACCACTTGCCGACCGTCGCAATGCGATATTGCGTCTGCGCCTCGATCTCGGCGCGTTGCACGTCCAATTCACGCGCGGCAAGATCAGCGGCAATGCGGTCCTTGTCGTTACCGGCCGCCAGCTTGGCCTTGTAGCCGTCGATCACGGCGCCGACGATAGGGCCGGACACGAATGAAGCTAGCCATGAGAGAATGGCCGTCATTTCGACCATCCCCACTTCTTGGCGAGCGCATACCAGAACTCGCTCGCCAGAGCACAAAGCGCGGCGCCACCGTAGCTAATGGCGGCCACCAAATCAGGATCGTCAAATATCCCGGCATCGTCCTGAGCGAGCCAGCCACGGGCGATGAGGTAGCCCGCCAGATATCGGAGGGCGATGCGAATGAATGGTCCCATGGCTATTTCCTCTTGAACAGGCCGAGCACGGCCATAAAAAATGCCGCCCAAGCGGACGGCGGTTGGATTGCCGGGTCAGGCCCGGTAATAGGCGGCGCTATGCCCGGCTCAGGACCGGGTATGACCGGCACGCTCGCATCCGCCACCGCGCCCCACTCCGCGCCCTGCAGCACCTTCTGGATTCGCGCCAGTTGGGATTGCCGCTCAGGCAGGCCATTCGTCCCGCCGTTCCACGCCTTGACGCAGCCGATGAAGTTGCCTGCGTCGGCGTATTTGTTCATCGCCTTCCAGTCCCAGAACGCGGCGGCAATGTCAGGCTGTAGGGCGTGATTGCTGGCGAGGTCCGGCGCCGACATCAGATCCACGCCGATCCGCTTGCCGATCTCGGCGTAGCCATCCCGGCCAGTGATCTGCGGCCCGCCGCGGCCGATGAAGCGCGAACCGTCCGACGTGCCGGAGCGGTTGCCCATCCGGTTGCCGTAGATGTCGTCGAAGGCCTTCGTCTGCCAGCCCGACGCGGTGCCATACTTCGCCTGCACGGCGGCGGCCGATGCAAACCGGTTCGGCCACACCTGCGCCATCCGCGCCGCCGTGTAGTTGATGTTCTCGGTCAGGTTCTTGATTGTGAACCCGCCCGTCTCAGCGTGCAGATTCGCGAAGCAGTACGCCAGCCGCTGGCGGGTCTTATTCAACCCAACGGTTGACAAGACGCCCTGTTTTTCAACGAAAGCGTTGATAATCGTATCCGGCGCATCGGGGAAAACAGCGCGCATTGTTGCCTGCGATAGGCGGACGCCATCGGCCATAGGTTCTCTCTCCCGAAAGATGGGTTGGACTGGTTTGCTGGTGGTGAATCGGCTGTTAGGGTTGGGCGATGCAGAAAAGGCGATACCCGAGACGACCATTGACGATGGCAACCATCCTTTTGGCCCTACTCTCGGTATCGTGGGTCCGATAATCCACCCGTATATCCGCCCGTTGGCCGATAGCGTCGTGCAGTACTTTCAGAGGCCATAGGTTCTCGTCCTCTGAATTGGAGGTGGGGAAGTTTCAGCGGTTTACTCAGAAACGATGCGACGATAGGTTCGGAGCGAACGTCACAGCCGCGCGGAATCCAACTTGCCGATTCAGATCGTCGACACTTCAGATGGACATGAAAGCGGGCGGACGATGGTATTCCGCGTCCGCTTTAGCCAGAACAAGACGGTCGGCTATCTCGACACGGGAGCGATGTCGGAGCCGCCACAAAAGCCGCTCAACATTGATGAGGCGTTCGTTGACGCCGTCTCCATCGCAGAAATCATGGGGGCTCGGTTTCTGGTGGTTGATGATCCCGATGGGCTGTACCCGCCAGACCAACGGCCGGTCACTACTAAAGCAAAACAGAATTAGCGGTGCAGGATTCGCTTGCTCAGCAGTTCGTAGTCGAGCATCGTCGTCGCGATCTCATACGACGCAGCGCCCTTTGCAGCTAGGTCAGCGGTTCCGCATTCCGATATCGCTCGCTCCAACGAGACACGGTCGTTGATCAGCCAACCATTGCCCTTCACGTAGACGCTATGGGACGGGACATCGTCCAAGATGACCGCACACCGACAGCATAGGCTGTTCTGCATCGTAACCGACTGCGTACCTGGTTGCAGATAGACGTCGCACGCACAAAGAATGTCGGTCACTTCCTCTGGTGATTTCCATCCGATGAACTGCGCGTTTGGCGTGGCATCCAGCAATTTCATCGCCGGTTCTCGAATATCGTCAGCAATTGACCCGATGATGAATAACTTGGCATTCGGCGGCGCCGCTTTGGAAAACGCCTCAAGCGACTCTATGAGCTTCTTTCTGACCGTCTGTTTGCCGGACTGAACAAAGACAATGTCATCGGCAGCTACGCCTAGCGCGCTGCGCCCTCGACGCCGTCGTTCCGTATACTCGACGTCAGATATCGGGCGGCCACCGAGCGGGTAAAACTCAAGTTGCCCGCGAGGGACATCATAGGTTCTCTCACAGAAATCCATCGTCTCGGTCGAAACGCAGAGCACCTTTCGGGCGGCCGGCAAGGCTCTTTGAAGGCAGTACCGGTAAAATCTACGATGGAGAATTTCCCGTGAGATGAAGTTGCGAGCGCTGTTGTAGTGATCCTCATGGCTATCAATGTAAAACAGCACATCCGGGTTTTCCCGCGCGTATCTTGCCGCCGTCATCACCTCCCACGCGCATGTGCCGTGGAACAGAATTGCGTCCGGTCGGAAGGCCGACAGATGCTCGTAAACCCCCGGATACGACCGCGCCTTTGCCGCCAGCTTGCGCGGCAATGATCGATATGGAAGGCGAATAACCTTCGCGCCCTCTGGCCCCGTAAAAGAACCCGGCGAAGTGTATTCTAATCGCCCTTGTTTCTGCACCTCCGTTGAGGCCAGCACCAAGACTTCGTGCCCATCCGAGACGTGCTGTCGGATCAGCTCATTCTCCTGGTACGCCAAACCGTCGATGTACCAATTGGAAAGACAAAGGTGGGCGATGCGCATGAACTATTGAGCTATTTTCCGCGCTCGCACGCGAACCGTCCGATAGGGCGACGAGTACGGCCACTTCACAATAACTGGCCGCCCGATCATCTTCTTGACGACGTTTTTGATGGTGTAAACATAGCCGTCGATCGACGCCGGATGCGCAGATATGAATTCGAATCCGTTTCGCTCAAGGAACCCTCTCAAGTGCTTTGTGCAGGCGAAGGCAACGTGATCCGGCAGACCCAAATCACCGGGAAAATCGTTGCGCGACTTGAGGCCCTCCATGACGCCAGTCTCTAGCAGCAGTTCGCCCCGGTCCGTCAGCACCGATGAAATCTGTTGCAGAAAACCGTCGAAGTCGTTGATGTGTGAGAACACATTGATCAGCGAGGCATACTCGAACTTCCCAATGCTCGGCTCGATGTAAGAAGCGATGACATTCAGCCCTCGTTTTTGAGCCGCAGCGGCTTTGACACGCATCGGCTCTAGGCCGGTCACTTTACTGCCCTTCGGTGCCAATGCGGAAACTGCGTCAACCACCTCACCGTAGCCCGCCCCGATATCGAGCCAAGTCAGCGGCGTCACGGAAGCCCAAACGTCCGGCATACATTCGGCAAAGACCTTTTTGTAAAGATCGGTCTTTTTTGGAACGTAGTGCTCGCTGATGTCCATATCATCAGCCGCACCATGGGCACCGAGTTGCGTAGCTTTATCGCGCTCTGCCGCGGTTGGGCGCGGGTTAACAAACAGATAGTCGCACTCACATTTGACCATCTTAAAGCCACGTTCCGTGGCCCAAAGCGTGTTCCGCTCGCTTCCGCAGTAGGGACACGCGCAATGCTCGGTCGCGGCAACCATCTAGACCCCGGACGTGTGAAAACGCGCATTTTGCACACGTCCGGGAAGGTTGCAACTCAGAAGGCAAACCGGGCTCAGACGCCCTATTTCCAGCGCCCCTTACCTTCGACAGTCACATCATATGACGAGGAGCTGAGCGAAGACGCATACCAAAGCCAAAAGCCCGGCCCCGCCGTCGTGCTGCCCTTACCGAACGGCGCGACGCCAAGCGGCGTGCCGGCGGCCGCCGAGATGGTGACGTGATCAAGCGTCAAGAACGTGTCCGCCCAAGCACCGACCGCAAGATCGCCGCTTCGGAACAACGAGCCCCAGGCGGTGTTGATCGGCGCCGTCACCGAGATCGTTTTCCGGCAAACCATATCGCCATTCGGATGCTTGATGGCGACGCCATTGCCGTTGGTGACAACCGTTCCGAAATCCTGCTTGAACGCTCGCGCGCTATCACGCGGCAGCGGACCGTCAGCCAGAATAATGCGATCGACATTGAAGCTCTCGGATGTCGGCACACCACTCTGCGCCGCATAGATATCGAGGCGCACGAAAGTAGCGGCATCGTCGACCTTGATCGATATCGGAATTCCGATGAAGCGGTTGCCGCTCTGGTTCTCAACCGGTGGCGTCGACGTCGGCGGCGATACAACGACACCATCATAGAGTGAGACGCGACCAAGCGATGTGATCGCATCGTCTGCAACACGAACAAATGCCGTCGCCGTCAGCCAACGGCCGCGATAGGGCACGATGTTTGCGCTGTCGATCAGCGTCCAACTGACGAAGCCACCTGAGGATACGCCGTCACCGGTAATTTTTAACCCCTCGCCGTCAGTCTCCCATGCGCCGGAGGATACGTCCTTCGACTTCGTAACGTTGCTCGCGACGCCAGTATTCAACTCATCATAGGTCGACAGCACCTTGATGATGCCGCGATTGTAAAACGAGACGCCGGCACTGCGCGCGGCGTCTGGCTGATACTGGAATGCCCGATGGACACATCGCGCCCACAGCAGCGAACCAGCCGCGTTGGGATGGACGTCATCATAATAAAAATCCGCTGTGGGGATTGCATAGTCTTCGAAATACTCAAAGACATTGATGAATCCGGTGCTCGCCGCAGACACAAGATGCTGCCATGCGCGCACCTTGTCTCGCATCGCGTCGTTCAGGCGCGATGGATTCTGACCGATGACAATGATCGGCGTCAGGGGCAGGAGACGACCGATCGTACCGATGCACGCCGCCTCCATGCCGAGTTGCCGCTCAAGCTGATCACCGCCGTTGTGACCGTAATTCACGAAGACGAGATCGGCATCCCGACCGCCTAGTGTGCCAGGACGCACCGCGCCGAGTAGGTCGGCTCCCAGAGGACGAAACGCAACAGAGCCAGAGATTGCATAATTCCAGACGGTCAGTATGGCGGCGCCGGTTCCTGTCTGAATTGCGATAGGACTATCAAAGTTATCTATGTCCACGTTCCAGTGTCGACTTCGAACCGTATAGGCCGGATTATCTGCTGCGAGCAAAATCGCCAACTGGTGCGGCCAGCGCTCTGTGCCAAAACCGGTGCTGTCGCTGACCACGAAGATATCTACATCAAGCCCACGACGCAGGCGATCCATTACCTGTTGCGTCTGCGCCGCCGCAGCCGATGTCGACGTGTCGATGATTTCCCACCAAAACCCGTTTACGTCCTGAAATGCGAGAGGGCCGCTTGCCGTGCCCGGCTGATACCAAACCGGCGCGATCGGCTGATCGTCGCTGTAGCGAAGGATCAGAATCGCCGCGAGTTCCGAGTTGATGCTACTGGCCATTGCCTGCGCGCGGGTCTTGAACACCTGCGCATCACCAACCGGTCCCTGCGGACCCAGCAGGTTCTTCGGACTAGGGCCAACCTGCACTCCATCATCGTCGACGAACGACAAATAATATTCATTGGTCCACTTCGGAATCGGGGCGCGACCGATCGGACCGCGTGGCCCCCGCGCCAGCGTCCGGATCAAAGTTTGGTCGTTCATGGTATCTCCTTGGACTATGCGTACTGGCCGGTCGTCGCCGCGCCCGCAGAATTTCCGGGAAAATAGTTCGCGCCACCGCCTGCTGTGTTGATCACGCCACCCAGCGACGCGTCATATCGCTTGCCTGTCGCCGAACCGGCGAACGTGTTGCCAGCCGCAAACAGCAGCGCCGGACTGTCGACAAGCGCGAAGGCTGAGCTAAACGCCGGAGTTCCGGTAATCGTAAACGTCCGGCCGGAAACGTTCAGATAGCCACCAGCGGTCAGGTTAATGTGCGTGGGGGCCCCGCCAGAGATCGTGCATGGCCCGACCATCTGCGCGACGGCACCGCTTGCAACATAGATGTGCGAATAGACCGTCGAGCCGAAATCGATGTTCTGGTAATTCAGGCTTGCGCCGCGAGAGAGCTGGATACCTTCGCCGCTGGACGTCGTCTGGAGCTTGAAGCCATTCAACGTATAGAGCCGATGGCCATTGCCAGAGAAGCACGCTCCGGACGTTGCGCTAATCGTGACGTTTGAAGGCGTCGCGGCATCGCCAACGATATTGATCGGCCCAGCGCCGACATACTCGCGTAGCGCCAATTTTTCAGCATACGTTCCAGTTCGGACCTGCACCGTCACGTTGTAGATCGAAAGGTCCAGCGTACATGCAGTATCGAGCGCCTTCTGAATCGTCAGAAATGCACCGCCGACGGTATCGGAAAGACCATCGTTGGTGTCAGCACCGTCCTTGCGGACATAATATGTACGGTTGGCGGTCAGCAATTCACGGCCGGGATGGGCATGATCGGCACGCGCATACTTCTTGGACGTGCCGGTCACCCCGGCCGCCTTGGTCGCAGCAGGTGTCGACGCACTCGCCTGCCCGATCACGAATGCGGTCGTTGCGACCTGGGTTGAGCTGGTATCCGCTGTCGCAGTCGGCGCCTTCGGAGTTCCTGTAAACTCCGGAGAATCAAAACTGACGTGCTCGCTGATCTGGTTGATGATCTCGGCTATAACAAACGCCGTCGTCGCCAACAGGTTTGAATTGTTTCCCGGCGCCTGTGTGGTCGCCTTAGCATTCGTCAGATCAGCTCCGTCCAGCGGCGCCCGCGCGGCGATCAGGTCGTAGAGCTTTTTTAGCGTATTGCCATTGACAGGCGCGCCGCCGATCAGGTCGTCGATATCGTCCTGACTGATCGGACCTGCAGGCCCAGCCGGGCCTTTGGCATAAGCAACTATGTTGTCAGTCCTGGTCGGGTACATCAGCGCGTCACCCCTTGCGAAACATTGATCGAGCCGCGAACCACGAGCGTCGCGTCGCCGCTATGTGTCCCGACAATGTCGTAGACATAAGTGCCGAGCAGATCTTCGATGGCGGACAACGGCGCGGCGAAGTCGAGCGTCGAGGTATCGCCGCCACGGACCGTCAGTCCGCTGCCGAGCGTCAGCGTCAATTCCGCTTCCGGCGCGAGCTGATCGACCTTCACCTGCATTTCGATGGCGCTGTACTGCGACCAGTCGAATGCCGAGTCATCAGAGAACTTGATGCCGATCGCACCGGCCCAGTCCTCATTATTGAATGCAACCCAATCGATCTGAGCCGGCTTCACGATGTCACCCTCCCCCCGCGAACGGTCAACGTGCCGCGCCGCCATTCTGTGATGTCGGCCGACGTATTGACCACGCGCATGAAGTAGTCCCAGACTCCGACCGGTATCGTCGCGGCCACGCTGGCGGCTGTAACGAAGATATGCGCGGCACCCTTGGTGGCGTTATCGATGACGATTTCGCCGGTTGCCGTGGACAGTTTGCGGATCAACGTCGCGTGGTCGAAGCGCGGCCGAACATAAAGCTCAATCGTCTTTCCGGTGAGATCGAGCGGCAGATTGCCCTCGACCAGCCAGAACGCTTCATTCCACTGCTCATCGACGCGAATGGTGACGTTGCGGGTTTCGCAGTTCATGGATCATCAACCTCAACTGGTGCACTCCAAAGCGACGTAGTCCGGGTGCCGAGCGTGCGCATTCGCACCTGATGAACATCGTTGACCGGCACGTCCGTGATCTTTTGCGTGCCGGTCCCGGTCACTTCTACAGCCACCCAACCCGTTTCATTGTCTGGCGGTGGAGAGAGAGCGTCATAGCCGCGGTACTGGAGTTCATAGGAGAAGATGACGTCATCGTCCCACGTCACGTCGATGTTCGGAGGCGACGCGCTGTCGTACTTTGCAGCGACATTGCTCGGCGCCGGCAGGCCGGCAACCGAGGGCGGGTCGGGAATTTCCGGCATGTCCTGCAACTCATCTGCCGTCATGTCGTACATGCCGCCCGCGACACTCTGCAGCTTGATCGGATAGGTAAAATCCGTGAGATTGAGGCCGTAACCGGTCACCTCGAATATCTGGTCGATGCCGAGTTCGGCGTGCACCAGCCGCACGACGCGCTCCCCAAAACTCCGCAATCCGCCAAGGTTGCAGACGCCGGTCACAGTCCATTCCGGCGACAGCTGATGCAGCCTGATCTTCGCAAGCCGCTGGGCCTGCCATTCGCTCGGGCAGTATTGCAGCGGCATGTCCTCGATCTCGCTGGCCGCGCTCGGGTCGACGCCCGGCAATGACACCTGGGGAACCGGCTGCTCTTGCCAGTTCTGCGATTCCAACACGCAGCGCGGCTGGATGGTGCCGACGCGATCGAGCGGGTCACCGAACGGTTCAATGCGGATCGAAATAAAATCGTCATCCGTCAGCGGCACAGTCGGGGTCCGCTCAATACCGACATACAGATATGCCTTGCCGTCCGGTCCCTCGATCAGCCGACCGTCGCAGGTTTCCAGCATTGCCTTGACGACGCTGCTGCGGTCCTGCGAAGTCGTGTAGCGTCCCCAGATGCGATAGCGCTTCTCGACGCCGTGCGTCGTGAACACCATTTCATCGCAGTCATCCGCCGCCTGTTGAAACGAGGCGATATCGATATCGTCGGGATCGAGGCCCCAACCATCGACGTCGACTAGATAACGCAGGATCACGCACGCTGCATTGTCGGTCCACGTCCATGTCTGCGGATCGGCCAGATCATGCGCCGGATTGCGAGGATCCGGGCACCCGACCATCTTGCCTACAACGGCCGTTTCCGGCGCGCCGTTGGGATACTTCTCCATAAACTTCTTCTGGTCGACCTGCTGATAGCGGGAGACGATCCAGGGCAAGCCTGCCAGCCGGTAGTCATCGGGCCACACCAGCTCATTAAAGCCGTTCTCCAGCAGCTCGGAAATGCCCTGGTCCAGCGTACCGAGCCGTGCCTCAACCACGACGTTGTCGGTCCACGGACCGTTCGTCGACGTCGCGACTGTTTCAAGCGCGCCCGTGTACGACATCAGAGTGTCGTTCAACCAGACCTGCTCGATCTCGGTAATGCGATCGCAGGTGATGATCTTGCCTACGAAAAAGAACTGCGACGGGCTCTCGTACCAGAACAGGCAGCCAGCCGACTTGGTGCGCCCAACATCAATAAACCGCGCCGGCAGCGCCTGCTTGATGGTGCTATCCGATTTTTGCACCGGCTGAGACTTGAGCAAGCTGGCGAGGTAATTGACGCCGATGCTGATGCCGATCGAAAACGCTGCCTTGCCGAGAAAGCTGGCGCCGATCGACGCAAAGATCGAGGTGCCGGCGCTCAGGCCCGCGGCGCTGACAAACGATCCGGTGACGATGGCGTCGATTGAGGCCGCGCCAACGGCCGCCTCGGCGACAGGTGCTAAGAGTAGCGCTTCAGGCACGCCTTAGACTCCACGCACGTTCGGCACGTCCTTTGGCGATCAGCAGGCCCTTCGGCGCCAGGGCAGCCCAACCGGTAAGCGCGCGGACGGCGAGCGTCTGTTGCGGCCTCCCCGTCTCACCGATCGTCATCACGATTCCGACGTCACCCAATTGAACGGCCGCAGGATCGACTTCGGCGAAGCCCGCCTGTCGCATCCGCGCCGCAGTGCAGCCCGCAAGATCATCGAAGCCGGCCCGCCTCATCGCTCGCGCCGCGCTGCGCGGCGAATTGCACGATCCCCGGAAATCGGCGCCAACATCGGCACCCGTGGCGGTTAACACCCAATCGGCCGCGAAGACGTGACAGTTGCGCCACCGCCAATCGAAGGTGGTGCCTGCGACTTCTCGAAGATATGCCGACAGCAGGACAGCTACTTCGGCCACGTCACCGTCCGGTTCTGAAGCGACGGCAGGTATTCCAGCCCCTTGGCGTTCGGACCGTGGCGGCGCTGCTGTTCGACCGTGTTCAGATACGTCGCCGGCGGCCGGCCTCGGGCTGCAAAGATGGATTCGCATTCGAGAGTGATCGTCCAGGTCGACACGCCCGTCGCCTCATGCGGAAGCCCGCGCATCCGGCCCGTGCGCACCAGGAACGGATCGTCGACCGGCTGAAAGTCTTCATCGAGAGTCTGAATGTAGATGCGCAGTCTACGTCCCAGCACGTCGCCAGCACCTTCCCTGACTTTCTGCAGGAACTCCTCGCTAACGCCAGCCAGCGACAACGAGAATTGTTCCGCCGCACCGTTGATCGAATACTGCCCGAGATCGAGCGACAGGATGGTGTCGACGCCGGTCCATGTATATCCGCCGGCGACCAGATCGCCCTTCCCGACCCAGTAACGCTTGCGGCCGGACACAAAATCGAAATCCAGCAGGGCAGCCGCGCGGATGACCTTGTCCGCGAGTTGCAGTTGCAGTGCGTTCGGCAGCGAGATCCCCACAATCAGGCCTCGACGAACTCGAACGAGGGCGCGGCGAATTTCCACATATCGAGCCCCGCACGTCCCTGATCGTCCGACGTAAGCCGCATTTCGCAGACTGGCGACGTGAAATTCACCACGGCGCCAGCCGAGACCGCTTCGCGCAGACCAGGACGGATGTTGCAGGTCACGACGGTGCCGGCGACGTTGGTGACGGCTCGGATCCGATAGGCCCGATTGCCGATCGAGAAATGCATGCCGGGCTCCGGGATGGAGCCTTTCATGATGTTGATGTCGATCGAGGCAGCGCGTGCTGCGGCGGCCGACTGCACCTTTGCCGAAATCAAACCATCGACTAGGCCAGCCGCATCGGCGAATTGCGTCCCGTCGAGCGACGGGTCGCGGGAAAACGCCGGATCCAGCCGCCGGCCATATTGATCGTAAGCCCACGGCGCCCGCGAACGGTCAAACAGCGGCACCAGCACCGTGCCGACGCGGCCATCGAGCCCGACCAGCAATGCGCGCCAGGCGAGCACCTGATCGCGGCGGCGGATCGCCACCCGCTCCAGCGTCGCGCGCCAGATCCCGAAGTCGCGCGAGGCGATCTGCTCCTTGCCGGACAGCGACACGCCGCCTGAGATCGTCCGCGCGTCGTAGTGAATATCCACGGTCGGCGGCACCAGCACCTTAGGCCATTCCAGCGCGGTCACTGGCGACGCCTCTGGTTTTCGTTGTAAGCAGCAACCGCACGCCGCTCGATGCTGGCGTTGACCGCCGCGAGGCTCGCGGCAAGGCGGCTCACGGCCGCGCTGTCGGCGCCCTTGGCGTCAATGCTGTAGACCGGCGCAAAGGTGAACGACGACCGCTGATTTTGGTTCGTGATAGCCTGCATGCCAGAAAGCGCGTGGTTTGGAATGACCTGCGACCCGGCCGGCAGATTGACAACCTCCGGACCTCGCTCGCCGACAATTGCCAACCCTCCCGGCGCGCTGCTCGTGCCCATGGCGAACTTCGGCAATCCACTGAACAATTGCCCCACAAAGCCACCAATTCCACCGGAGCCGCCGAAAGCAGCTTTCCACAGATCATCCGCCGCCATCTGCATCAATTTGTCAGCGATACGCCCGAGAGCGTTGACGCCGGCGGTCCGCAGCGCATCCAAGGCTGATACACCATTGCGGATCTGCTGTCCGAAGTCCGTCAGAAAGCTGCGGTTCACTTCCTGCCCGAGCTGCGAGATCGTCCGCAGAGCGTTGGTGGATCGGATTGCCGCCGCTTCTGTCGAGTTGAGCGCCGCCGGAATATCATTGCCGTAAATGTCACGAAGCTGACGCGCGATATCAGCGTCCTCTTGCGTCAGGAACGCCGTCTTCAATCCGAAGTCCGTATCGGAGATAACCTTGGCCCTCGCAAGTGCTTGGGCCGCCTCGCCGGCATCCTGGGCGAGATCCTGAATCTTGTCCCGCATCTTGTCAGTGATCGGAAGACCGGCCTGCTGGGCTGCCGCGAATAGCTGCGTTTCGGCGCGCAGTTCCTCCTGCGCCGCCTTACCCTTCCCCGCCGAGATCGCGTCTGCGTCCAGCCGGGCCGTGTGCTTGGCGATCGACTCCGACGCCCGGTCAAATGCATCTGGCGTGTCGCCGCCGTGCCCGCGCTGCGGCAGCTTGGCCGCGTTCGGGTTAGCATCATCGGCAGATGCGGGGCGCGCCGCAGGCAACGGAACGCCGTTCGGAAAAAGCGCCTTCGATTGCTGTTCATTCACCTGTTGCAGCATCAGCTTGGCGAGTTCCGCCTTCGCGCGGATTAACTCCAGACCGGCAACAATTTCCGGGTCGCCCTTCCCGGAATTTTTCATCCGCTCGATGACGCGGGTTACCTGATCCGCATCTTGAGCGACGCCCTGCATATCCTTGCGGACTATATCCAGCGCATCTGCGTAGGCGTCGAATTTCTCTTGGCCCGTCCCCGCGCCCACACCCTGCGCAGCCAGCGCCGCTGTAGCCAGTTCATTCGCCTTGTCGATCAGACCATCGAGCCACCCGCCGATGTCGGCTGCGACCGATTTGAACTGTGCCGCGAGATTATTTGTCGATTGGTTCCACGCTTTGTCGAACAGCGCAGCCTTCGCCACGGTCGCATCGTCGATGATCGCCCCCGCTTTGTCGGCATTGGCGGCTACGTCTTCAAACGCGGCGCCGCCGTTCCGAAGAGCTTCGACCCAACTCTCGGACAGACCAAGCATCTGCGCGGCCTTAACCTTCTCGGGCATGGAATCGAACTTGTTAAGCAGGCCTCCGGCGATCGCCAGAAGATCATTCAGCTTGATGACCTGACCGTTGCGGTCCTTATATTTGATGTTATTAGCTTCAAGGATCCGGGTCAGTGAGTTCTCGTTTTCCTTGGCGTCGGCGAGCAACCGCGCAACATTCCGGATATCTTCCGCTGACTCCTTCGACGTAACACCACCCTGCCCGGCGGCATACTGGATGCGCTGAAACCGCTCGGCGGTGATGCCCGCGTATTCGGCATTGCGTTGCAAATCGGCAAGCTCACCGTTGACCTTCACCAGCGACGTCAACAACGAGCCGACGATGCCCGTCACGCCGGCCGCCGCAACACCAAGCGTCGAGAAGCCACCCATCGTCGGGTTGAGGCTCGCGAACTTGCTCTCGATATCGCTCACAGCTTGATCAGCGATATCGCCAGCTTCATTCATATCGGCCGTAAACTTGTCGAGTTTCGCGCCAAGCTGGACCACAAGGTCAGACATCAGGACAATCTCGCAACCATGTCATCGAATTCATCATTGGACGGAGGCTCAACTACTTCCTCGCCGCCATTGGCCTTGTGCCAGCCTTCCACGCAGCAGCGGAACTGCCAGAACGAACAGGCGTCGACCTCGGCCGGCGACAGCCCGATTACTTTTCCGTTTCCGTAGATGACGGAGAATTTGACCGGCTCGTCTCGTCCGTCGTCATCGTCTTTTTTTTTGAGCCGGGCTCATCTTCCGGCACGCCGACCAGCCCTGCGAGCAAAATCAGAAAGGCTGTCTTCGTATGCTCAAGGAGGGGCTGTCCGTCGAACTGACGCATGAGGAGCCGCGCCGCCTCGGTCAGGGTTGCGCCGCCGCCGACAAGCCCTGCTTTCAGAACGTCCCTGACATCATCCGGCCAGGCGTCGTTCGTTCGCAGCATCTGGAGCAATGTCGCAGGGCCAACCAACGGCGCGGAAATCAACACTCGACGAGCGTTAACCGCCTCCTGCAAGGCTCGAAACTCTCCGATCCCGATACGGAAGCGGCGCTCCTCCCCCGCCCACATCAACTCAATCGACCCATCGGCGCTCATTTGATCCCCGTGGTATTCAGAAGCGCGCCGCGGTGCGCGACCATCGCCGTCGTCCCGTCAGAACGCAACTCACGCAACTTGTTGTTCTCCTGCACCATCTCTTCGACGGTCTCGGCGAAAAGGTCGTTGCCGAAATTCCGGTACTTTCGATACGTGGCGTAGAAGAACGGGTGAGCCGGCTCCTTCTGGGTGCCGAACTCCGTCGCCAGCGAGTAGTCATAGACGCGACCGGCACGCGTGCGGCGCGTCGTCGGCGGACCGCCGCAGATCACAAGCACCGATACTTCCTGGAATTGGCCCGGACCATTGCCGCCGCGTGTCACATCCTTCTTTCGGATAGTGGCCGCCATGGTCCCGGTATCTTTCGGGGCCACGTCCTGCATATTCGCGATCAGCTCATCGGCCATCGCGAGCGTGCGCTCGTGCAATCCCTTGCCGAGCATTGCGCCGAATTCCAGCATTTCCGTCCGGAATCTCCGGACAGTCGGATTGCTGGTCATCAGGTGGCGTCCACCCACGTCACCGCACCGTCGTTGACGAGCGTGACGTCGACGGTGACTTTCTGGCCGCGGGTGCCGCCGAGCTTGAATGCACTCAGAATGAACGTACCGGCGTAGTGACCGAGGGCATTGTTGTCGAGCTTGATCTGAAGACTGTGCGATGCGGCGCTCATGAACCAGTTGTTCCACTTCGAGAAAGACTGCACAGCCATAACGCCGGTGCCGCTTACGGTCGCGGACAACGCATTGACGTCCTTCGCTTCCCATGCCGGCGCTTCCGGATTGTCGCAATCCGGCAACAGCGTGGTATTGGTGGACGCCGCCAGATCGAACGACTTCGTCGTCAGGCCACAGGGTTCTGCAAAGACTTCCGGATCAGCCCCATCGCCGACAAGAATCAGCAGCTTGGTGCCCGGCAACACGGTCGGTTGTGCCATGGTAGACTCCTTTGAGGATGCGCCGGAGCGCTTCTAGATGGGTTGGAGAAGAGATCGGAAAGTGATGGCCGCGTGCTTTGTGAGACCGTCAGGGTCGCGCAGATAGCGCGTGTCCTGATGCTCGAAGACGATGACCGCGTAGCCATCCACAGTAAGCTCGGCGTCATCGAGTTTCGACACGATCGCTTGGGCGATCGCCTTACATTCTGGAAAGCCCACGCCGCGGGACCAAACATCGATTTGCTGAAAGACTTCGGAGCCGTCGATGCAGCCAGCCTTGTCGGGTAGCACTTGCGTCGGACCCAGCGTGACATATGGAAACGGCGCCGAAGCGTCCACATCGTCATAGACGCGCCTGCCAACGACCTCAGGCAGCGCGCCGGCAACTTTAAGCGCGGCGACAAGCGCCTTCTGGAGCGGTAGGCTCGGGTCACTCATCTTGAGCCGCCGGATTTACAATCTCGCCGGCACTTGAGGCGATGATTGCTCTGACCGCCGCCTCTGGAACGCGATCATAGGTGCGGTCTGCGAGATATTGCACAAATACTCGCGCTGCGGCACGATGGGAGAAATCCTTGTTCATTTTCATGGTCTTCATATGAAACGCTCCCTGCTCGCAGCCATCATCGCCGCGACACTCTCAACGCCGACGATCGCGGCAACTGATGATGATGTTCTCACCTGCGCCGGCATCACCAACGACACCAACGAGCGTCTCGCGTGCTTCGATGCAGTCGCGAAGCTGGTGCTATCCCGCAAGATCAGCGCGCCCGAGAACTACATTCTTCAGCGTTTCAAGAAGCCGTCAAAAGACAAATAGTCCCACCTACAGCGTCACGCCCGGCGACTGGATCGCGACCGCTAGCACCGTGGTGGACTTGGCGAGCCCGAGCAGGCAGACATCCTCGCCGGCGCCAACGTCGGCAACCGGACAGATGCCGCCGGGCGTGTTGCTGAGGTAATAGGCGGTGCCCGCGGTGAGCGCGGCGCCGATGGTGATATCGCCGGATTTCAGCACCGTGAGCGGCTGATTGAGAGCCGCGCCGTTCAAAGCAATACCGGTCGCCTTCTTCGCCTCGGCCGTAGCCGAGTCGCTATCGGCCAGCATCCACTTGTTGGTGGTGGATGAACGATAGACCGCCTGCCCCGCTGTGATGGTTTCACCAGCCGTGCCGCTGTCGCGCATCATATTGGAACCAGCCAGGACACTTGCTGCCGTAATCACGAGATCAGCCATGATGAAGCTCCAGGTTATGCGGCGACGCCGCTCTCACAAAGGAAGGTGATGAATTGTCGATCGGTCTCGGCGGTGACATCGCGGACGGCGAGTTCGGTGTCGTCGCGCGCGTCGACCAAGCGCCAATCGGAATTGATCTGTCGGGTCTGGCTGGACACGCGCACCGTGATCAGCACCGGATGGCGGTTCTCCAGCCGCGAGGCCATAACGGTTTCGCCGCCGCGCAGGTGGTGATATGCGGCGCGCACCGTGAACTCGGTTGCAAATTCGGCCACGGTATTGCCCATGCCATCGTCGCGGCCGACGCGCTTCTGACAATGGACGCGGTATTTGAGGTCGCCAGCCTTGATCTCAGCCATCAGACGCCCCGGCGGAAATTACACAGCAACGCGTCGAAGGCCGTAAAGCCTGCGGACGTTTCAATCTCGCGGTTCTCGTAGCTGTCGGCGATCCAGATCAGCATGGCGTGGATGATGGCCGGCGGCACTTCTTCGTAGCCGATCAAAGCCGATACGGTGACCCGCGAGCCCTGAAGCCGATCCGGCCAACGCTGCCCAGCCTTCAAGACAATGGAGGATTCAAAATCGTCGGCTTGCAGCTCATAAACGGTGTCCGGCAGCATCTGCGCGTCACCCGCTCGATCGATGTAGCTGATGGATTCGATTTCCTGCACCGGCGCGATCGGCAACCGGGCGAAATCGGAGAAAGCATCGCATCGCACCGAGACGATCCGCTCGGCCAGGACGGTGTTGCAGTAGGCCTCGACGTGCGAGCGCGCTGCGCCAATCAGACGCTTGATAAACTCATCATTGTCGCTGTCGTCAATGATTGCCTGCGCCTTAACCTCATCAACAGTGACGGGCTCGGCGGATGGCGCCGTGGTGACGGAGGCCGGATACCACATCAGTTCCGCTTTCCTTTGCGGAATTCGCGCGCGTCGGCCTTGACGGTGCGCTCGATCGTCTCTTCAGAGACGGGCACAGCCGAGCCGGCCTCAACTAGGCGGACGGCTTCCCCGTCGCCGAAACGTTCGGTTTCGTCGCCGGCACTCAATGCAAAGTCCGCACCAGCGATACTCACCAGCATCCGAATCTTCATGAAACACTCCAAGGTGGAGGTGAGCGCCCGAAGGCGCCCACCGATCGCGACTACGAAGCGGCCGTGATGAGGTGCTTGACGGCGGCGGTGTCGCCGAGTTCGCCATCCAGCCGGATCAGGCCGAGCAAACCGATGTCCGGCGCAAACCGCTCGCGGGCGACGAACATCACGATGCCGCCGACCTTGCGGACGAAGTACTTCGAGAAGTCGCCGAACAGCATGACCTTCTTCGCCGCAGCCAGAGAGTCCATGGCTTGGTTGATGCTGTAGGGCCGGCCATTGAAGCTGCCGGGGACGCCCTTCTGCACGTCGCCCGCCTGCCACAGGTAGTTGCCATTGCCGTCCTTCAGCTTGCGAACGGCCGACAGCGTGGTGTCGTTGAACATATACCGCGCCTTCGGAGAGGCCCGGTAAGCCGGGTCAACCGAGTGTTCGAGGTCGATAATCTCGTCCCAGGTGATGGCGGCCGTGGCGGCGGCGGTCTTGCCGAGCGTGGAGGCAGTGACGATGCCATTCGGATCGCCGGTGCCATCACCCGTGGTCAGTTCGGTATTGGCCCGACGGCCGAGACGCTGGCCGAGCAGATCGCCAAGCAGGGTTTCGAAGTTGAAGATCGAGTCCTGCGCCAGCTCCCACGAGAACTTCACCCATTCGGTGTCGTAGGCGTAGGCATTCAGCGTCTTCTTGTCGAAGGTGGCATCGGAGCCGCCGTCGTCGGTAACCGCGCCGCCCTCGGTGTGCTTGGCGACCGCCACGCCGGTGTCGTCGATCGTCGGAATGTCGATCGGGTTGCCGGAACTGGTGTTCATCACCGTGCAGAGGTTCTCGTCGTACATCGGACCCCAAGCCTTCATCGACTTGATGATCTGATCGCTGAGTTCGGTCGGCACGGTGTAGCCGCCAGAGCCGCCGCTTGTGGTGGCCTGCGTGCGGGTTTCCACCTTGGTCACGCCACCCTGCAGGGCAGCGCGCTCCTCCGCCGACAGCGCCGACAGATCGCCGCGCTCCTGCACGTAGCGATGGAAGGCGTGGCGATAGTCGACGGCCTCGCCCGCATCCTGCCCCGACGCCTCGGTATCGCCCGGCACCGGACGGCGCTTGGCGCGCTCTTCGGATGCCCGCTGCTCAAGCGACGCAACACGTTCCTCGCGCTCGATCTGCACACCGAGACGATCATATTCCGTCATGGCGGCGTCATGCTGGGTTTCCAGTTCTTTCGCGCGCGCCTCGTCGGTCGTCGCGTTGATCTGGTCGAGACGTTCGCGGGCTTCGGAAACGATCTTCTCCTGACGCTGGCGCAGATCCTTGATCCGGCTGTTCGAAGCAACGCCAGCGAGCACCGGCGCATTGGCCATGATCGTGGAGAAAAGCTCATGCCCCTGCGCGTGCGGCAGCACAGCGGCCACAGCATCGGGTGACATAAGAACAACGCCGCAGACGGCGACGACCGCCAATGCGGCGGCAAACAAGCACATTTTCCGAGTCATCGGTTTAACCTTTCGTCGATGTGAAATGATTTGGGCTTCGGCTCGGCGGCCTAGGCTTTACTCATCGCCCGCGTGCGCAGGTCGATGGAAACCTTCATGCCGACGCGACGTGCGGCGGCGTTGAAATTCTGCTGACGACGTTCTTTCCGCGCCTCATCCAGCGAGCGGAGCGCGATCGAGGTGCCGTCATACGCTGGATTCGAAACGATGCTGACCTCGGACAACTCGACCTCAAGGATGGTGCGCTTGGGCGGATCGACGGTCTCGTCCCACTCCTGCCGCAGCACCGAGAAGCCGAACGACATGCCGCTGACGTCACCGCGCTCGATCAGCACCAGGACATCGCGACCGTCCGACGTGTCTGGAAGGTCGATCTCGACATAGAGGCCCTTATTGTCCTCGCGCAGCCGCAACGTTCCGACAGAACTACGTCCGAGCACGCGGCCACGATCATGATCATAGTAGGCGCGGACGTCTGCAGTCCGCAGCGTTTCCGTGAACGCGCCCCGCGCGATCACCTCCTGAAAGTAGCCGTTGATATCGGCAACCTCGCCAAACACAGCGGCATATCCGGCAACGGTCGTGACGCCGTTCGCCTCACGGCGTTCGACGCGCCGCACCAGCGCGCGGTGTTCAAACTCCGGCGTCGTCGTCTTGCTCATCGTCCTCATCCTTCGGAGGTGTTTCGTCGTTTGCGTCCGATTGATCGGCGTCATCTTGTGTCGGCGGCTCGGCCTCGGCGCCGTCCGCAGCGGGAGCACCCGCCACGGGGCTCTGGCCCAACACCACGGTGGCACCCTGCACCAGCAACTCATCTGCGGCCGGGTTCGGATGCTTCGGCCGATTGTCGAGAGCCCGCGCCTCGTTCGGCGTAAGCTGAGCCGTCTGAATGGCCCGCGCGATGGCTTCGATCCGAGACTTGAGATCGCCGCGCATCAGACCGTCGAGGTTGTGCTCGACATAGCGATTGCCGTTGAATCGGCCGAACAGCTTGAGGTTCATCTCACCTTCCAGCGCCTTGGCCCATTGGCCGATCAGGTGCTTGACGAGGTTGATATCCTGCTGCTCGACGTTGTTGAGCGTGCCTTTCGACAGATCATGAAGAAACACCGGCGGAAGCTGCCAGATGCGGGCAAATTCCTGAATCTGGAATAGCCGCGCGCCGGTCATCTGACCCTTTTCAGGATCGAGACCGATCGGCGCCAGCTTGTGGCCGGGAGGGATTGGCACGATCGGCTTGCCGCCCGTGCGCGCTTGGTCGATAGCGCGCTGAACGTCGCCCATGGCACGCTCCAGCGCCGGCGCGCCCTGCGGTATCGGTCCCTCAAGCGACAACGGCGGGACGCCACCACCGGCGAAGAACGTGCTGCCGTAGTCGTTCATCGCCAGCGCAAGCTGGATCGCTTTTGCCGCCAGCTTGATCGGTCCATAGTGACTGGTCTGGTCAGCCTTCAGCATGAACGGCACGTCGATGACGTCGGCGGCCGGATAATCCTTCCCGTCGTACTTGTACGTGAGTTCGAAGCCCCGGCGCCGGATGGTCACCTTTCGCGGGTCCATCGGCCACAGCGCTTCGATCACGGCGCCGTTGCGCTCGATCCATGCGAGGCCGCGACCTCCGGTGAACACCTGCTGCCAGAAATACTGACGAAACTTGAACGTATCCATGAGATCATTCGGATTCTCATGGATGGTGACGGCCGTCTTGCCGGTTAGCCGCACTGGCCCATCTTTCGTTCCGCGATAGGCGTGAAGCGGCACCGCAGCCAGCGTTCGCGACAGGAAGGCCACGGCGCAAGCAACTGCCGGGACGGTCAACGCGCTATCGGGCGTGACGTTCGGCAGCCGCACCGAATCCATTCCGAAGAACGCCATGAACTCGGCCGTCTGCGATACCGGAACGCCGGGGTTTTCGATGCTTCCCGAGCGCGTCTCCACCGGTGAGCGGCTGATTTCTATCCCGAGCTTCATGCGCCCACCAAACTGAAATTCGGATCATCCCAAGGGGATGTCTGCGGAAGTTGCGGCTCCGGATTGCGGCTCATCACCGTCACCGCATCGAACAGCGCCATCACCGGGTCGATCTTTCCGTCACCAGCGTTCTGCTTCGTCGCGCGAATGGCCGTGGCCGTTGGTTCTATCTTCAGGTTCGAGACGCACCACGCCATCAGCTTCGATTCGCTATGCCGCAGCGTTCCGTTGGCCAGCTTGCGCTCGGCCGTCTTGATCGCGTTCATCATGGCGTAGCCCTGAGGCGCGCCGATGAGGTTGTTTGCTTCTTGCGTCACGCCGATCTCGGCCAACGCTTCGATCATCTCGCCAAGGCCGGCAGGATCTACCGCAACACAGGCGAGAAGTCCGCGCTTGTTGATGTCATCGATGATCTCGACGATGGCTGAAATATCATCCAGTTCGTCGTCGACGATGGTCAATTCCTCGGCGCGTGCGAAGTCTTCCAGCTTTGCCGAAATCGACTTGCGCCGCTTGAGCACTCCCCGGTGGCACCACGCGTGCGTCCATGCCAGCCAATCGCGCGTTTCCCTCTTCCGTCCGACCACAGCCAAGCCGAACAGATCGTCGAGACCGCCACCGTCGATGCCGACCACCACGACTTCGGACTGTGCGAGCAGTCCCTCGAGTGTCAGGCCCGGCTCCACGCGGAGCGGCCAGAAGTCGGCGCCGGGCCAGCGGTTGGCCCGCAGATTCATACCGATCTCGACGTTCAGGTGCTTGGCTAGAAACGTCTGGATCGTATCGCCTTCCTCGTCTTCACCGGATCGAACTCGAGCCAGCTTGCGAACCAGCCATTCTTTGCGGACCGATCGACCCATGTTGGGGTTGGTGACGTAGAAGTTCTCAGACTTCAGGTAATCCTTGCTCTGGATCATCGCCTGCGGAAATTCGTACAGCACCGGCAGACTGCGCGGATCGTCGATCTTCCCGTCGCGAACGTCACGAAAGTAGTCCAGCTTCTCCTTAAACACACCGGCGGGCGGCGTGTCCGATTGCGTCGAAATGTAGATGACGAAGCCCTCCGGCCTCGAGATCAGTCCACCGGTGGCCTCCTGCAACATGGCCGAGGCGTTCGATTTCTTGCCGAACAGCCACAACTCCTCGATCAGGATAAACCCCGACTTCTTGCCCGCGGACGTCGTCGAATCCGCCGAAACCACCTTCAACACCGCATTGGTCCGGCGGTGCGTGATCTGCTTCGTATTGCGATTGACGTGCAGCAGGTCCCGCAACTCATCGTCCACGTCGACCATATCGGCCGCCGGGTTGAACGAGTTTCCCGCCACTTCTTGCGTTGGTGCCAGGATCGTCAGTTCCTGCGACTGCCTCCAGTTTCGGATCAGCGCGGTCAGCATGATGCCGGCCGCAAGGGTGCTCTTGATGTTCTTTTTGCTGATCAGCAGGAAGAACTCCTCGATCAGCCGCTGGCCTGCCTCGGCGTCGTAGCTGCCGAATACAGCCCTGACGAAATCGAAGACGTACTCCTCGCACGCTTCCCCAAACGTTGGCTGGCCCGCGACGTCGACGATGCGCAGCGACTTGAAGACGTTCAGCGCCGCCTCAGCCTCGTCCGGGAAGAGCGGATCGAACGGGATCAGCGATCGCCGCTCGACAATTCGGCTCTCCCAATCCGGGCAAGCCGTCGTCCAAGCAGGCATCACCGATTATCGACCACCAACTTCGGCGGGCTCGGCGGAGCGAACTTGCCTCCGACATTCGCCGCGGCCAGCTTCTGCTCCTCTTTCTTGCCGAGCTTGGGCTGCTTCTTCTCGCGGCCCTTCAATGCTTCGGCCGCACCGCTCACCCGCCCCATCTCCTCGAGCTTCTTCTGCGCCGCCACGTTGCCGCCCCGAGCCGACTTGAACAGCATCCCGATGACCTCCTTGCGGCGCTGGGCATGGCCGTCCGCCAGTTCGTCGACGAAGTGCTTGCGCAGCGTATCCGGGTCGATCGACAACGCACGGGCGATTGTCGCGTCGCTCTCACCGCAGAACCTCATCTGCTCGACGGTCTGCCGATCCTCCAGCGTCGGGCGATAGGCAGGTCGGCCTCGCTTGCCCGGAGGCGTCCGATTTTCGGTCATGTCAGAAAATCACCAGAAATTCCGGATCGAAGAAAAAAATCTGTCAGTGAGGGGGGCGCGGGTCTAGCGTGACAACCTTCCAGACTTTGACCCTCCCCCTCCCTTCAGGCCGCCATAGCTGGCCCGGGGATGCTGCATGGCATCATCCGGACCGTTCTCGTACTCCTCACGTCGCGAACTTCGCAGGTCAGGGCAGAGATCGGGTCCGGGGCGATGTCTTCACTTTCAAGGACCAGACGGACCACGCCCGAACTTGGCGAGGCACCTGATCCGACAATGCGATAGGTCGATGGCAGCAGACCGATCACCTGAACTAGGATTCCGTGTTCAATGTCGATGTAGGCTTGGCCATTACGGCTCATAACGTCGCTCCTGGCTCTGTTTCACCTTGTCGTGGCATGGCTTGCAGAGGCACTGCAGGTTGCCCTCGTCCCAGAACATGGCCTCGTCGCCTCGGTGTGGGATGACGTGGTCGGCCACCAGCTTGGAGGTGTCCGGCTCGATCCGGCCGCACATCTGACAGGCGAACAGGTCGCGGACGAGCACCTTCCAACGAAGACGCTGCCAGCGTGATGTCTTGTACCAGGCGCGCCATGGCTGGGCGGCGTCCCGGTGTAGCGAGCGCTCCCGCTCATTGCCGGGGTGATACCCGAGCCGAGGCGGTAGCTTCGACACCAGAGGTTTGATGGTCTTGAGCCGGGGCCTCGCCGGCATCAGCAAGCTTTCAAGATGGTGCACCACAACCAGACTGACTGAGGCTCTCCGGCAGTCGCCAAGCCATAGGAAGCGAGGCCAGCGACGATGAGCACCATCGCACCGAGCAGGAAGCGAGACATCAACAACACCCTCGATACGAAAGGCTAACTTTCTTGACGCTTCGCGCCCCGGCTAGACTGGCGCCGGTAGCGTCTTACTCCAATCCGGCGGGTGCCTGTGACGCGGGGCATTCCCCGAGAAAGGAGGTGTGTCAGCAATGGCCAAGACTACCAAAATAGGTCGATCCGCCGTGAACGGGCGATTCACCAAGGTCTCAACCGCCAAGGCGAAGCCCAAAACTCACGTCGTTGAGACAATCAAAAAGCCGTCTAAGTAACGACTTCCGGGTAGCAGTTAAGGCTGCTGCCCGGTTTCATTGAGGAGCGGCAATGGTTGAGATTCTAATTCCATTTGCGAGCACGATCGTGGGCGGCGCCATCAGCGCCACGGTGGCATTCGTACTCGCAAAACAAAGCAATGCGGCGATTGAAGCGCGCGAATTGAAACAACGCAAGCGGAACCAGAAAAGCGCCCTCCTAAGGCTTCAAACCAGAGCAAGCATTCTAGCCAGCGACGTCGCCAGCACGATGAGAGTAATCGACAACATGCTCGCGGAAGCGAACGCTGCCGGCCGCACCGGCTGGCCGAAACACGCTCGGATAACATCGATCGTTGGATCGTTCGAAACTATCGAATTCCCAATCGAAGAACTTGAGCCTCTTGTAGAGGCGAAGGAGTTCGATCTCGTCCATGGCCTGGTGGAAATCAGCATGCGCCACAAGGAATTTTCAACCGCCATATCCACTTACAGCCGAATGCGGCTCGATTTGAAAGATAAGGTTACGATTTCCAGCGCCTCCGGCCATGTCCTTTCAGCAGAATTGAGTAAAGCCCAGCTACAGCAGCTCCAACCCTATCTAATCGAACTCGAAACTCTCATTGACCAAGCAATGTCCATGGGGCGCGATATCGAAAAGCGAGCCAACTCACTGGTCGAACAAATAGGACCTGCTGCCCGCAAGTTCCTGACCGATAACACGTTCCCCAACGTGACAATTGACGACCCGCATCTAAGGTCGGCTCATCCCTAGCGCCTTCCGCCGCTTCGCTTCCCTGGCAGCCTGCTTCTGAGCCCATGAGAAGTCGCGAAGATCGGGACGATCCTCGGTCGCTTCGTCGTCTTTCCAGTGTGTTCGGGAAACCGGCGGAGCGTTGTCGCTTTCACGCCCGATGATGCCACAGACTATCTTCGATCTATGGGGTTCGTGTCCAACCCATTTATCGTCCGGAAAGCGCAAGGGTACCGTCGCGTTACGAAAATCGCGCTCCAAACGCGCCCAGAGTTTGTTCAGGCGGTCATAGGCCGTGCTGCGCGCAATGCCCTTGCTCCGGAGCGCCGCGCTGAAATCGCGATCAGCGGCCGTGCAAAACGCCCACAGCCACGCCAAACGTCGACGCGCCTCATCGTGGATGTGATCGGCCGTCCAGGTCAAGACTTCCTCGTGCCGTGACACGGCGCCGGCGGACGGCGCGAGCCGAGCGTTTGCCCAGAACTGCTCGCGGTGTTCGGATAGCCGCCTGCCGCCCCAGCCGTTCATGTCAGCGACGCTGTACTTGAACTCCGGCCACCATCCCGACGCGACGGATGGGGAGATGCGCGCCGCCGGCAGCCGCCGCTCAGTATCGGCCGCTTCGACAAAACGCGCCTTGATCAGATCAGCGGTCCAAATCACAGCAGTCTCCCTTGCTCGGCGTCGGCGAAGATCGGCCGCAGCAGTTCATGTAGGATGGTCGAAGCGGCGTGCCGACGGGGTGTCGCTCCACCGCAGGCCCTCGCCCTGTCCCAGACTTCGTTGAGGTCGATCCGGTCGAATGCTTCCAGCCATTTCGATCCGGTGTCGGCCCATTCCGGGTTGGCAATAACCCGATCCGATATCGCCCAGATCAGCGGGCCATAGAGCGCGTTACGGTTGTTCTCCGACTCGACGATGGTGACCAGCACGAAACGAAGGTGCGCCTCCCCACGGGCCGCTAAAACGTCCTGCATGGCCCCTGCGGCGTGGGTCTGGGCTTGCCCGGGCCTCTTCCGCACATGCGTCGGTAGAAGCTCGATCGGAGGATCCATCTCCGCACAGATGCGCCGCAGGTCGGAGACCAGAGGCTGGCGATCTCCGGCGCGCGTCATCGCGGCGTCACCTCCACAATCATGAAGCCGGCGTCAAGCAACGCTCCGATCGCTTCGTCGGCCTCATCGTAAAAGTCGATCTCCGGCAGATCATGCCCATAGTCGCCCTTGAGCCGCTCCTGCATCGCCTTGGCAAGAACCTGGCGTGGCGTAAGGCCTTTCGCGTCAGACGCCTTCGCGCGACACGGGCACTCATCGGCATGGACGTGATGATCATCCGCGAGATCGATCCCGCATCCGGGACATTCGAAGAAAAAGCCATGCGCGCTGCGATGGGGATAGACGCCCTTGAGGGTCATGCCGTCACCGCCTCTCTGCACCCATAGGCGCAATCGGCGCAGGAACGCGACTTGCGGTCGCCTTGGTATTTCTCGTCGCAGCCGGAGCAGCGCAGCAGAAAGCGCCCAGGAATCCAGCCATTCAGTTTCGGGCGGCCGTCAGTCTTGCCGCTATCCACCACCGGCGGCCGCTGCTGGCTGATCGCAATCGGATTTACCGGTCGATGCGTGATGTTCTCGATCAACTTGCCGGAGGCTGTTTTGAGATCGCCGGAATCCTTCGGGACCATGTAGCCCGACATCGGAAGACCGCGGCGTTTCTCGATTGCCGCGGGACTACCCGGTTGAACGCTCGCAGCTTTTTCTTGTCCGGACACCGCCGTGTTAATTTTTTCGTCCCGAATTGAGGGCGATGGCGCAGCGTTCCGGTGGTTACTTGACGATGCAGACCTTGTACTTGGTGAGTTATCGCTATTTTGATAACTCTTTGTCGCGCGACGGTTTTTGAACCACGTAATCGCCAGCGCCTTCCACAGTGGCGTGGTCGGATGCGCGGCGCGAAACACATTCGCCTCGCTGTAAGCCTTCCGGCCCATGCCGCTGATCGTCGTCACCAGCGTGGCATCGCTGATCTGCCCCTGATACTCGCCGCCGTACAGCAGCAGGTCGATGGCCTTGATCTCGATTTGGGTCAGAGGCGCGATCTTGGCATCCACCGCGACCTTGAGCACCCTGATGGCGCCAACCTTCTCCCGGCCGCGGATCACGCTTCCGATGGCCGCGATCGCCATGGTCTCGCCCGGCCGCGGGTCTTTCGACGGCGCGCGCAGCGTGCGGACGCCGGCAGCGGCGCAGACCGCCTCAATGGCGACGGCTTCGGCGTCGCCGGCAGCGATAGCCGCGACGTGGATCTGTGCGGTGGTGACCGCGACGCGGTCCTTGTTGTGGCCGATGAACGCCGCGGCACGCTCGGCGCGAATCGGGGCTTCAACAATCATGATCGGAATTTTCACGATGTCGGGGTGCGTTGCGGCCGCAATTGCCGTGTGCTGCCCGTCAATCAGCTCGAGCCCGGCATCGGTCATCACCGCCACCGGCGCCTTGAACTTGGCCCAATCCCAGCCGGCGACAATCTTGCGGACCAGCTTCATGCTGCGCTCGCTGCTGTCGCGCTGATAGCCCTCGTCGACCAGCAACGTGCGAGGGTCGACGTCCTCGAAAATCGGATACGCGCGCGGCGTGCCGCCGGGTGTGACGCCGGGGATGGCGATGGGCTCAATGGGGCGATGGGTCATCAGTCCATCCCGTCATTCGCCTTCTGCGGATCAATTAGCGATGCTACTTTGTCTTCGAAATCCTTTGAATCCCGAAGCTCAGATTGTAGCTTGAGCAGGCTGGGTCCCTTCAGTTTGGCACAACATTGTTTAGAACCGACATCGTAAATGCGGCCATCGATCGCATCTATCTTCAATCCCTTTTCGTAGTCGTGACCGTGGAGTGCGGATGGCCAGTTGTCGGCGTCAGTCTTATGAAACTGCCAGACATAGCCGTCTCTCTTGATGGTCTTTTCGTTGAGCGATCGAGGAACTTCAAAGCTTTCGGCTATATCCGTCGGTTCGGTTGTTAACGTCAGCAATGGTTCGGATTGCCGATTTTCGGGGAGCTTGGCTAAAGCGTCTGCAAAAACCGCCATTGGCACGATTGCATCATCAGGAACTCCTTCGATCTCCAGGTTCAATCGAAGCTTCATTCGACCTTCCTCAACAACCAATTCCCCCGCCGATTTTCCGCGATAAAAAAGCTTACCAGTTGCTGCATCCCATGAAATCGACATCGTCGGCCCTCTATCAAGATTTAAGAACAACAACCCACTATCCGCACTGATCGAGTAAACATCATGGGAAACCCTTCACAGCCCAGTCGGTGATCTGATCCGCGCATGCCCACGGATCGCGGTAAATCTCCGCGCCTGTGAACCGCATTACACCGAAGTCGCGGAGTTGAAATGCGCGGTCTCGTGACCGGTCTCGCTCCGCTTGTTGTTTTGTTCGCTCGTGGAAGTCGTGACCATCGCATTCGACGATCAATGGCTTCCAGCCCTTGCGGCCACCATGCCGTGCAAAATCGTAGGCATGGACGAGGAAATCGACTCTCCACCCGTCCAACTGAGCCTGCGATCGAACGATGAGCGACGGCACGGCAAGCAATGCAGGATCCTGCTTCGCCGAGGCTTCCTCGTCCTCCGTCTTTGCCACGCGCATGAGCATATATTCTGAGCCTTCAAGCCGGATGAGTGTGTACAACGCGGCATAGAGTAATTGCTCAATGGGTGTTTCGCCCAAGGGCTCCTCAAACGCGTCATCCACGACAACGGCAGAATGCAGCGCTGCGGCTCGTTTCAAATTCGCAATAGCCCTCTCATCGATCATGGTTACCCCTTCTTGCCAAATCCCTTTGCCTGACCGGTCATGCCGGCACCTGATTGACGGAATGCGCTGCCGCCCGAACGGCGGTCAAGTAGAGGGTTCCGCGCATCAATTCGCGACGCAACCAATCGAAACGCGGCCGGCCGATAGCGGCCGCAATCTGACACCCGCGATCTGGGTCGCCTTCGCCAAGCTCGTCGAACAGCCGCATCTCGGCCAGCGGCTCGTGCGGTACGGCTGGAAGCGGTTGTTCGGTGATTTGTGCCGCATGAGGCACATCGGCGGCTACGAGAATGTCCGCCACGGCGGACAAATCCGCAGGTCGCGAGGGTTGGTCACTATCCAAACTGGATGGTGAGGATTCGTCGCCTGAATTGTCCCGAGTGCGGGACAGTCTCTGGCCGGAAATGTCTTGCGCGCAAGACAAATCGGGAAACGCGTTTCCCGTCATTTTGTCCGGCGCACCGGACATTTCCGCGAGCGACTCGATCACCGGCAAATCTGCCCGAGCCTCGGTTTTGCCTAACGTGTTTGACAAATCTGCCCCGGCGAGATCGGCCGCTGGACGGTCAACAGATGTTGACATGGCTTCCGTCAGGTCGTCGGTCTCTTCGGTAACAATCTCCTGCTCTGACCCCTCTACCTCAACAACTACCTCTTCCTTCTTGGATAGCCCCTCTTGTGAATGTGTATCTGTGAATGTGTAACTACTAATGTGTATGTGGCTCACCGGTGATACTTCGGGAAGTGTCACGGGTGATACTTCTAGATAGCTCACCGGTGACACTTCGTCCGATTTATCAGGGATCACGGGTGATACTTCACAATCTTCGGGAAGTGTCACGGGTGATACTTCTAGCCGTCGCTTTTTTCGGACTTCCTGCAGCTCCTTGCGAGCCTCTCGGCGCATGGTAGCGAGGTCGGCTGTACGGTCGAGCGGACCATAGTCGAGCGTGTAGAAGTTGGCGCCCTTCTTGGTCTGCCACTTCAGCCATCCGGCATCCCGCAACGCTACACGGTGGCGCTTCACCATTGGGATGGAGATGTTAGTTTTCTCCCGGATCACTTCGTCGCTCAGGATGGCCGTGCCCGTCTTCTCGTTGACGTGCTGGGCGATGCAGTATGCCACCTTGAAGATGGCGGCCCGCGTCAGGCGCGGATCAATGGCGACGCCATCGCACCAGTCGAACTTTCGGGAGGTGAAGGCCTTGGCGTCACTCACCGGTCCGCGCCTCCGAAAGCAGCCGGACGACGTCATTGGCAAGGGACACCGCTATGTCCGATCCGACGTAGGGGATATGGGCGTCATTGGCCATTTCAACTTCGCAGATGACGAAGCCGGCTTTGGCCACCAAGCCCGCCTGGGTATCGGACCGGGTGTTGCTGGCCTTCTCGTATAGCCGCGTCCATTGCCGGAACCGCTTCTGTTGCTGCTCTTTTGAGCCGCTTCCTAGCGCAGCGTTGATCGATTTCAGCTCAGCCAGCGCAGCAACCAGCACGGCATCATTCTTGGAGAGAGCGTCTCTCATGATCTGCGCCCTCTCGTGGTTTCAGCCACGGTGCCACGCGATAAGCTGCGCTTTCCGCCAACCACAGCAGAGCCCATGCGGCCCATGTCCGGCTTCTGAAAGCCCAAGGTAGTTTCGGCCCGAGCCACGGCGGCGGAGATACGTGCGTCGGCATCGAGAGCCCTCTTGATCCGTCGACGCGAGCCGGTCTCGACAGGCTCGCTGGTTTCCAATCTGAGAATTTCTTGAGCGTCTTCCGCCTGACGACGCCGCACCGCGGCCAGCGTCATCACCTTGGTCATCCACACCCACCAGGCCGGCCGAGCATCGCCCATGACAGCGACGAGGAAGTCCAATCCCTCATCCGATCTGAGCAGCGCCTGTAGTTCTTCAACGGTGTAGTCGCGCGTCCCAGCGAGCCGATGCTTGGCAACGCGCTCGGTCATCTCGATACGCGACGTGCGAAAAAGCAGATCGCAAAGAAAACCCCATGTTTTGCGGGGTTCTTTGATTCTGAGAAGCTCGCTGATCGTCCGATTGACGTTCGAATTGATACCCAAAACGGAAAAATCGCTACCCGTTTCGGCACCCCTCTGATTTGGCGATCCGCTCGCCCCTGCGTAGGCTTGTGCCATCGAATTTCCTTCAGCGAGGCGAGCCATGAAACACACTCACAATGACGCCCGGCCCGGAGCCGGGCGTGCAGCAGAGATCAACCGGCGGCGCTTGCGGTCGCGTCGCTACGATCGTCAGAGGCCGGAGACCGCGTCAGCGATTCGGGAGTTTGAGGTTTGGGATCGTCAGATGACCGAGCGGTATGGTCGGCTGTATTACAAATCGTTGAAGTGCTCGGTGCATTGATGCCGCCGACCCCATTCACCGGCAATCCGTCACCGGCCACGGTCGTCAGAACATCTTCGAGACTTTCGCGCTGGGCTAGCCGATCGGCAGCGGAACGTATCCTCTGCCATTTCGCCAGGGTGGGGCTAGCCCGGCCCTTCTTCCACCGCGCCCAGTTCGATGGAGCGATGCCTGCGCGCTCGCACAACAGCTTGATTGGAACCCGGCGTTCTTTCGCGACGGATTCGATCCACGTCATCTCGGAGGCAAGATCGATCATAGGATACAAATAGCTCTTATTTGAGACCCCATCAAGAGCCAATTATACCGATCCACCCCCGATGAATTAGTGCATAGTGTCAACGGACAACAAAAAGCGCTTCGATGAAGACTGCACCAGAATTTGACCCACCGTCGAAAGGATTCATCCCCCGGCCAGCTGCTTACACGCCGGCAGGTATAAGGGCATGGATTCGCGAGGTCTGTAGCCTACTGGATACGACTCCAACCCAACTCGCGCTCTCAGCCGGGTTGGCAGCATCGACGCTGAATAGGTTCATGAGATCAACTGATCCGGCCAAGAACATTAGCGCGACCACCATTCAGAATCTAATTCAGGCGGCCGATAATCTGCACGACCAAGTCGGCTTAATAAGGCGATCGCAGACCCCCCTATCTGACGACGATCACGGAGCGTCGTTAACGTCGATATCGGTAGTCGGCCGGGTCGCGCTTGGGCATTTTTCGTCGAAATACCAATGGGATGAAGTTAGCTTTTACGAAGTAAGAATTCCGGTTCCACCACCTTACAATCACTTGCCATTGTTCGGACTTGAGGTGGGCGACAACCACGCGAACCCGACGTTCCCCCTCGGCTCAGTAGTCATTGCCACGTCACTGCGATCGCTGAGTCGCACACCTGTAAACAACGAGCGCCTGGTTGTTTTCGCGGTCAACGAGTCAGACGAAGTCGAGACAACGGTGCGAGAATATGTCGAAAGCCCAAACAACGACGCTTGGCTTATAGCCCTCGATCGGAAAAGCCCCGATATTTATCTCGGGAGGGATGGCCACCTCCCAAGTGGTTGCTACATCGGCGGAAAGATCATTTTGAGCATCCAGCCAGACCCTTCCATTTACGGCGGAACCACCGCTCTGGATTAAAAGCTCTTGCCTTAAGAGCCAAAAAGCTCTTTAATGCTCTCGTCAATCGACGGGAGCGTCCATGTCGTCCGCCCTTCCCCACCCTGCCAGCCATTCATTCCTCCCGGCATTGCCCGGCGTCGCCGGTGCCGCGCCGACCATGTCCAGCCGGGAGATCGCCGAACTTTGCGAGAAGCGGCATGATCACGTGCTGCGCGACATCGAAAAGATGCTCGCGGAGCTTCGCGAAGATGCCCCCAGATTTGGGGCGATCTATCTGGACGCTTACGGACGGGAGCAGAGGGAATACCGCCTCCCTAAAGACCTGACGCTTACACTGGTGTCCGGCTACAACGTCCGGCTCCGCAAGGCGATCATCGACAAGTGGCAGGCGCTGGAAGCCGCCGCCGCGGCACCGGTGGTCCCGCAGTCATTCGCCGACGCGCTGCAACTCGCCGCCGACCAACAGCGCGCCCTTGAAGCTCAGCGCGTCCAGATCGCCGCACTTGAGCCGAAAGCGGCCGCACTCGATCAGATCGCCGAAATTGAAGGGTCAACCAGCGTTACGCGGGCGGCGAAGTTGCTCGGCATCCAGCCAAAAGAACTCTTCCGCTTCCTCGCCGAAAATCGCTGGATCTACCGCGTCGGCATCAACGGACCTTGGACCGGATACCAAGTCAAAATTGACGCCGGTTATCTCGTCCAAAAGCTCCGCGTCATCGACGAGCAGTACGCATTTGAACAGGTGCGGGTCACAAGGTCCGGCCTCACCAAGTTGGGCACGCTGCTGAATGCCAACGTCCAGCTTGATCTGCTGTCCGAGCCGGAGGCAGATCAATGACCGGCGGGGCGCTCAATTTGGCAGAAGGCACGGCTCGGCTTTATCCTAGCGAAGATCAGGAATCAGCTCATGCTTACTTCGGAAGAACTTCGCTACGCCTGCGACGTCGCCCAGAAACGGCACACCGCGCTGGTCGATCTGATCTACAACAACGACCGGATGGCGATGGGGTTGATGCAACTCTACATTACTCTGTCCACCGCAACGATCTCAGGTGCGGCTGTCATCTGGTTCAAGATTGGCAGCGTGGGAGCGCCGGCCAATCTCACCTTCGTGCTCGTGGCAATCGGCTTCCCGTGCCTGATGGGAGCGGCTCATTGCTTCGCAGCGGTGTGGCCGTCCAATATCAACCTGCCTGGAACGCAGCCCGATTTATGGATTTGGGCGGACGCGGCGGAGAAACGCGGGGATGCCGCGCTGCGTGCCTATCTTTCCAGACTGAACGAGGGGCACGCGCGCAACGAAGCGATCAACGATCGCGTCGACGATCTGATGAAGAAAGCAAAGTGGTGCGGAGTCCTCGCGCCTGTGCTCGGGCTCATCGCACTCATCATCTGCATGTAGCTGGCGAGTACCGTCGTCAGCGCTCTTTCGGCCTTGGCGTCTGCGATCTGTGGTGGTCGCGCTCCGGCGGGGGGCTCGTGTCCTGCGTCGGAGGTGGCTCCTTTGGCTCGCTGTCGCCGTCCTTTCCTGACATCGAACAATTCTCCAGTGGTTGGTGCATTGGGGAGTTGAGGCCTGCTGTCGACTGCGAATCGGCAGCGGGCCGTCCAATAGTCTGCACCCGGCGAGGGCTTCGCGGCTACCCCGGAGGTAGGCGATGACCAAGAACGCGCCCTGCGCATTAGTACTACTCGGCACGCCGCCTCTCTACGCTACGCCGCGCGCCGCCCCGCCACACCACGCATCGCGCTGCGACACCACGCGTCGCGCCGCACCGCGTCACAACACAGCGCAACGTAGCTCGCCGCTTCGCGGCGTCTTCTCTCCAGCCTGAATGCACTGAAGAGAGCCCAGAAAACCAATAGCTGTTGGGACGGCCGCGCGCCGTCGGAGGATTTGAAATGCTTCATACTCCCCAGCCTCACAAAGCGAATCTTGCGATGCCGCCGAAGGTGAAGACCGGCAGAAAGAAATCCGCGGCGAAAAAGAAGGCTGCCCCGTCGAAAGCCGCGCCTAAGATCAGCGAGGAATGCGCCGAGCAGGTCAGCCATCTCGTTCCGCTGCCTGTCGAAGGACCGGATAGCAAGTTGATCGCGCGCTACAACGACTATCTGCGCGAATACCGGCAGTACCTGATCGACGCGCAAGGCAACAACGATGCCGACATCACGATATCTGATGCGATCGCGCGAGAGATCGTGGAGATGCCAGCTCACACGCCGCAAGGCGTTCTCCTGAAGCTGAACCTGGCGGCGGCGGGTGTTGGCGAGACCAAGACCGAGTTTCCATGGGGCGGCAAAGACTTCGAATGGGATGATCGTGATCACTGCTCGACCGATCAGATCGAGTACGTCCTGATCGACAAGCTGCGCGATGACATTCGCCGGATGCAGCGGCCTGCGACTAACGCGAGAGTGTCACCAGACCTGGCCGCTTTGCTGAGAATCTGGAAGCCGCTGGACGACGCTGCCAACGAAGCGATGAAGAAAGCTGAAGTGGATCCTCCTGTCGAGTATCTGACGGCTGAAATGAACCGGGCAATTCAGGCGGAGCAAAACATACGATTTGCGATCCTCAATACGCGAGCACGGAGTTTATCCGACATCGCGGCCAAATTCAGCATCGTCAGTCCATATGCCGATCTTGAAGATTGGCCGGCCATGGTGGAGGAGAACAAGACCAGCACCGACGGAATGCTTTGGTCGATCTGCGGTGATCTTCTCGAATTGCCCGGTCCTATCGACCTCGAGACCTCGCCAGCAGATTGTCCTGTAGCCAAGATTGCCGATCAATTCCGTTACACGATCGACAAGTTCACAAGCGTTGAAGAGCAGGATTTCCCGCGCGATCGGTCAATCGAGAAGAAACGGCTTCTCGAACAGCTTCGTGACCGCGAACAATTCCTCCAAACCGCAGCGAGCCACAACCGTGCCTCGTCGATCAAAAGCGCCTTATTTCAGATTGCCATCGCGACGTGCCAGGTCGATCAAGCTATCAACTCCTCGGCTTGGCGAGAGGCTTTCGATCTTGACGAAAACGTTCCGCTCAAACTCCCGAGAGAAATCGAGCGTTTAGAGGCAGATATCTATCGTCTGCTTTGGTCCAGCGCAAAAGCTATCGCGCAGATCTACGGTGTCGCAGAGAAGGAATATGCCGCCGACTACTTCCTGAACATCGATCCGTTCAAAGAGATCGAGGCCTGACATGCCGCGCCTCAACTGGAATCGCAGACGTAAGGTTCACGAGCCCTGGTACGCGCGTTCAACGCAGGATCAAGACGACGCTTTCGAAAAGCTGCTGGCGGTCAAGATCGACGCGCCACCGCCCGCCACGCGGCTAGTAATGGATGACGTCGCGTCCGCGAAAGAGGATTTGCAACTCGCAGGGTATGCCGTTGTTCACACCGACGGCGGTTGTGAACCAAATCCCGGCACGGGCGGATGGGGTATCGTCATCGACGCCGCACCGGGCCGCAAGGTCGAGCTTTGCGGCGGCGAGCGCTCCACCACCAACAACCGGATGGAGATGACAGCGGCGATCGTTGCGCTGACCGTGTTGCCGACGACATGCGCTGTCACCATCGTTTCCGATAGTCAGTACCTCGTCAACGGCATGACGAAGTGGATCAGCAGTTGGCGGCGGAAGGGCTTCAAAAAGAAGAACGCGCCGATCCCGAATGCTGATCTGTGGCGGACGCTGGATGCGCTGTCGCAGGGCCGGACCGTCGGCTGGAAGTGGGTGCGCGGACACAACGGACATGCCGCGAATGAGCGTGCTGACCAGCTTGCATCGCAAGGCCGGCGGAAGACGTTGAGGGCTGCGGCATGAGTGTCGTCTTTGACCCCAAGCCTCACGATCTGGCTGAGCACCACCTCATGGCGCTCCGATATCTGTCGACGACGCCGGACCGGATCACAACGATCAACGACGAATCGACGTTGGCGGCCGCGCTGATCTATTTGCAGTTGGAGAAGATCGGACTCGTCACCGTCGACAAGGATGACGGGATGCTGGTGACGATCACGCAGGCAGGGCTGGCGGCGCTGTCTGGCGAGGTGAAGCATTGACGCGCCAGGTTGCCCTGCCTCCAACCCTTGCGCCTCGCCTCATCGGCCGAGAAGCCGCAGCGGCCTATGCCTGCCTGTCGCCGACGAAATTCGATGAATTGGTCAAGGACGGCCTCTTGCCGAAAGCAAGGCAACTGACGCCCTATAGAAAGGCGTGGGACGTCAAGGAGTTGGATGCCCATATTGATCAGTTGCCCCATGAGGGCGAAAATCCCGCCCTCCCCGGCTTTGATGACCGGAACGTTGGATGGGAATGATGCGCCGGAAGCTGCCGCCGAACGTCGAACGCAACGTGGTTAAGGGCCACGTTTATCTGTCGTTCCGAATTGGCAAGGGCCCGCGCATCAAACTGCCCGCTGATCCGAGCAGCGACGAGTTTCGCATCGCGTATGCCGAAGCCATGGGGAAAGCAGCGCAGGCTCCGACACCGGCGAAGGTGGCAGAACGAACCATCGGCGCACTGATCATCAGGTATTTGGCGTCGACCGGATTCAAGACGCTGCGCGCCACGTCGAAGCAAGGCTATCGCAGCCGGTTCGACAAGATGCGTAAGGAGCACGGGCACCGCAGCGTGTCGGGTCTGACGAAGGAACGGATCCAGACGCATATACTCGATCCGCTCGCCGACACGCCCGGCGCCGCGCTCGATACGCTGAAGAAACTCCGGATCCTGATCCGGCACGCGCGCGATATCGAGTGGCTGAACACCGATCCGTCCGACGGCATCAAGCGACCGAAGAGCAAAGAGATCCGCTCTTGGACCGATACGGAGTGCAAGGCGTTCGAGAAACGTTGGAAGGTCGGCACCCGACAGCGCGCCGCCTACGAACTCATGCTGAACGTCGGGACGGCACGCGCCGACGTCCATCGCGTGACCTGGACGCAGTTCGACGAGGACAACTTCGAATATTCGCGTCAGAAGACCGGCGTTGAAGTCGCTATGACGATGGCGAAGCGATGCCGGGATGCCGTGTACGCCTTGCCGCGGAAGCACGTCACGGTGCTCAATACCGAGTTCGGCAGGCCGTTCACGGTCGACGGTTTCAGCGGCTTCATGCGAGACGCCATCAAGGAGGCTGGGTTGCCTCTCGACTGCCGGCCGCACGGCCTACGCAAGACGTTGGGGCGGCGTCTGGCCGATCGCGGTGTCAGCGCCCACGACATCATGGCAGCGCTTGGACACACGACGCTGAGCGAGGCCGAGCGCTACACGCGCGAAGCTGACCGTCGGCGCGGTGGTCGACGTGCCGGCAAGGCGCTCGATGATCAGACGGAGAACAAAACTCCCCAAACCTCTCCGGTCAGTTTGGGGAAATCGCGAAAAGCTGTTTGATAACAACGCGATTTTTCAATGCTGGCGCTCCCTAGGGGAATCGAACCCCTGTTTCAGCCTTGAGAGGGCCGCGTCCTAACCGCTAGACGAAGGGAGCACAGGCGGAGGAATAGCCGCGAAATGACCGCTTCGCAAGGCCGGAGCGGCAACTGGGGAATGATCTCGAACACGGAAGGCCGGTTTGCCGTCTCGCGGCCCTGGGCTCGCGAGAAATCCAGCTCAAACGGGCAAATGAGCGCCAAGTGCAAATGAGCGCCAAGTCCGGTTTGACGGGCGGAATCAGGCTCTACGGCTCGCTGGCAAATTTCAGGCGCCCGGCCGGTTTCAGCGTGCGGGCATCGAAGGTGAGGATCTCCGTCGTGCCGCCGACATCGAGCGTCACCACCAGGTGGTCGCCGGCGGTCGCGGTCGAGACAATCCGTGCGCCCTTCGGCAGCATGGCCGTGGTTTCGGCCGCGCGGGTGCTTCCCTCAGCCCGAAAAAGACGATAGCCGATGGCGACAAGCACGGCCGCAACCGCAAGGGCCGTGGTCAGGCCTGCGATCAGCATCATCCGCCGCACGCGCGCAAACAGTGCGGCCTGCTCGGGGGTCGGTTCGGGCGCAACGGTTTCGGTCATTCAAGGCTCGCTGGTGGAACAATCGGCAGAAGACAACAGTCAGGTGCGACACATCACCGTCGCCGGCGATGAGGGTTCAGTGCGGCTCGACCGCGTGCTTGCGGTCCGGCTGCCGGAGCTGTCACGGTCGCGGCTGAAAGCCCTGATTCTTGCAGGCCGGATCTCGCTGCGGGACGCCCCGATTCTGGACCCCGCTTATCATGTCGCCAGCGGCGATACGATCACTATTCGCGTGCCGCCGCCGGTTCCGCCCGATCCAGAACCGGAGAATATCCCGCTCGACATCATCCATGAGGACAACGACCTGATCGTCATCGACAAGCCCAAAGGGCTCGTCGTGCATCCGGCCGCCGGCCATGAAAGCGGCACGCTGGTCAACGCCCTGATCGCCCATTGCGGCGCCAGCCTGTCCGGAATCGGCGGCGTCAAGCGGCCCGGAATCGTGCATCGGCTCGACAAGGACACCACCGGGCTGATGGTCGTTGCCAAGAACGACCACGCCCATGCCTCGCTGTCGGCGCAGTTCGCCGACCATGGCCGCACCGGCGCGCTGCGGCGCGGCTATATGGCCTTCGTCTGGGGCGTGCCCAACCGCTACCATGGCACAATCGACGCGCCGATCGACCGTCATCCTCACGCACGGGAAAAAATGGCGGTGCGCCCCAATGGCCGGGAAGCGATCACCCATTGGGAAACCGTGGACAGCTTCAACGGCCGGGACGGCAAGCCGATCGCCGCGCTGCTCGCCTGTCAGCTGGAAACCGGACGCACCCACCAGATCCGGGTGCATCTCAGCCATATCGGCCACCCGCTGCTGGGCGATACCGTCTATGGGCCGGGCTTCAAGACCAAGGCCAACAATCTCCGCCCCAGGGCCCGCGCCGTGCTCGAGGGCCTTGGCCGCCAGGCCTTGCACGCCTATCTGCTGACGCTCGAACACCCACGAACCGGTGAAATCCTTGAATGGACAAGCGATCTGCCGGCCGATCTTGCTGCTCTGCAAGAAGCGCTGCGCGCGGCAGAATGACGCAAATGCATGCATTAACCCCTTTTATTTCAATAATTTAATAATCAACACGGGATCGTGACCCCGTTTTGTTCTTTCCTTTCCGGGTCACGTTCGTGTATATTGCACCTGCGTTGGATGTCCCAGCGCGGAACATCGCAGTCCGGTCGGCTTTAACTCAGCGACCACTGCCTGGCCCGCCGCTATCGGGGGCCTGAACCACTGGAGGGCGCTACAACATGGCCCGTACAGCCACTTTGCCGGTTCTCAATGGAGAGTCCGGTCTGTCTCATTACCTCGCCGAAATCCGCAAATTCCCCATGCTCGAGCCGCAGGAGGAATACATGTTCGCCAAGCGTTGGCGCGAACATGGCGATCGCGAAGCGGCGCACCATCTGGTCACCAGCCATTTGCGGCTCGTGGCGAAAATTGCCATGGGCTATCGCGGCTACGGCTTGCCTATTTCCGAGGTCGTCTCGGAAGGCAATGTCGGCCTGATGCAAGCGGTCAAGCGGTTCGAACCCGACAAGGGCTTCCGTCTTGCCACCTACGCCATGTGGTGGATCAAGGCGTCAATTCAAGAGTACATCCTGCGTTCGTGGTCGCTTGTGAAGATGGGCACCACCGCGAACCAGAAGAAGCTGTTCTTCAACCTGCGCAAGGCGAAGAGCAAGATCAACGCACTCGACGATGGCGATCTGCATCCCGATCAGGTCAAGCTGATCGCCAAGCGACTCGGCGTCACCGATCAGGACGTGATCGACATGAACCGCCGGCTTGGCGGCGATGCGTCGCTCAACGCGCCGATCCGCGACGACGGCGAACCGGGCGAATGGCAGGACTGGCTGGTCGATACCTCGCCCAACCAGGAAGCCATCATGGCCGAGAGCGAGGAGTACGATCATCGGCGCGAAGCACTGAACGGTGCGATGAGCGTTCTCAATCCGCGCGAGAAGCGGATTTTCGAGGCCCGTCGTCTCGCCGAGGAGCCGATGACGCTGGAAGACCTCGCGAGCGAGTTCGGCGTGTCGCGCGAACGGGTGCGGCAGATCGAGGTGCGCGCGTTCGAGAAGGTCCAGTCCGCGGTGAAGACCGCTATCGCGCGACAGGAGCAGGCCGCGCTCGCCTCCGCGCACTGACCAGGTCCCGCTACGGACCGAAGTACCACTACGAATCCGAAGGCCGGCGCATCGCCGGCCTTCTTTTTTGTTGATCGTTTCACTGGCTGCGTCGACATCGCGATGGCATGCAACTGGGGAACGGTCCCGCTTTCGCGACGTTGCTTTCATGAAGGCGCATCGAACGGGATACTGTATTGCCGCTCGACCGATCCCGTGACGCTAGCAGAAAAATGCGGGCACGGAGTTCGGCATGTCGGCGACAGCACCATTGAATTCCACCATTGAAAGCCTCAACGCCGAACTGCGGGCGGCCGATCCACGTCTCGTCGCCAATGATGATTTCCTGCGCGGCGTGCTGGCCGGCTGCGGCGACTGCATCGAGATCCTGGATCTGGACGGCCGCCTGCAGTTCATCAGCGAAGCCGGCAAACGCGTGATGGAGGTTGATGACGTCGGCAAATTCTCCGGTCATGTCTGGCTCGATTTCTGGAGCGGCGATGGCCGGCTGGCGGCGGAGCGGGCCGTCGAAGCGGCGAAGGCGGGCGACATCGGCCGCTTCAAAGGGAGGGCGCCGACCGCCAAGGGCAATCAACGTTACTGGGATGTGCAGGTCTCCGCCATTCACGACAGTACCGGCAAACCGTCCCATCTTCTGTGTATCCTCCGCGACCTCACCGAGGAATGGCGCTTCACAACCGAGCTCAAGACCGCGATCGAACGGCAGGCGCTGCTCGCCAGCGAACTGCATCATCGCATCAAGAACACGCTCGCGATGGTCGCGGCCATCGCTAACCAGACCATCCGCGGCGATGACATCATGGCGGCGCGCGAGGCGTTCACCGCCCGTGTCCTAACGCTCAGCCATGCTCACGACATTCTGACACAGACCAGCTGGGCAAAAGCTCCGATCCGAAAAGTGATGGATGGCGCCCTGGCGCCGCATCGGTCGGGGCAAGGCCGCATCATCGCGAGCGGTCCCGACTTCGAACTGCAACCGCGACAAGCGCTAGCCTTGTCTCTGGCGATTCACGAACTGGCGACCAACGCGGCCAAATACGGCGCACTCTCCGGCGAGGGCCAGGTCAACGTCGCCTGGGGCGCGAAGTCGATCGACGACGTGCCGAGCTTTCACCTGACCTGGACGGAGAGCGGGGGACCGCCCGTGATCGAGCCGGAACCGCAACGAAAGGGCTTTGGCTCACGCCTGATCGAAAAAATGCTGGCCAATGAATTCAAAGGCACAGTGCGGACCTTTTATCGGCCGGACGGTGTTGTCTGCGAACTGATCACGCCGCTGTCCGAGCTCGATGACGGCGGAACGAACAATAGCTGACAAACAATGACCCTCGCGCAACCAACCTCCTCTGTCATTCTCGTGGTCGAGGACGACTATCTGCTCCGCTGCGATACCGTGCAGCGCCTTGAGGAACAGGGCTTCGCGGCCCTGGCCGCCTCCAACGCGGACGAGGCGATCGCCATCCTGGAGCAGCGGCGGGACGTCACCGTGATATTCACCGACATCGACATGCCGGGCTCGATGGATGGCCTCAAGCTCGCGCACGCCGTGCGGGGCCGCTGGCCTCCGATCAAGATCATTGCCACCTCGGGCGATGCGGACCTTCGGGCCAATGACCTGCCGGATGGCGGGCGCTTCGTTGCCAAGCCCTACAGCTTTCAGCAACTCACGAGTGTCATCCGCGAGATCACTCTCGCATGAGGAGTCGATGACTGGGCGGCCGCGAGGCGGCGCGAACGCGACGCGCCGCTATTCCCCCCAGGCCATGAAGGCCCCATTGAAGGCACGCTCGCCCGGCGCGCCCTTCTCGATGGCAATGATCGCGCGGCGCTGGTTGGAATAGACCAGCGGGATATCGAACCACGAGCGCTCTTTCAGAAGTTGAAGATTGCGCGCCCGGTCGCTTTCCACATTCGAGAGCCCGATGAGGAAAAAGCCGTCCGTGACCTTCACGGCGAGCCCGGCCAACGGCGTGCCGCGCGCCTGCTCGTTGGACTTCATCAGAATGCCGGGCACATTCGCCACCGTTCCGTTGTCGTAGTCGGGCGGTAGAACGAAGGTCAGTTCGGCGGTGTGGCTGGCGGGCAGCGAGGTGTCGGTATTGCGGCGGAACGACATCGTCATCTTGAACTTGCGTTCGGGGATATCGATGTCGGCGCGAACCGCGATGTCATCCGGCTTGCCGTCGCTGCTTTTCACCGGCTCGGTACGCCAGATCACGCTGCCGACATACTGCTTGCCCTTCGGATCATTGGGATCCTCATCGTAAAGCACCACGCGCTGCGCGATCGGCGCGACGGCGTCGGTCGAACCCGGCTGTCCAACCCGATCGGTGATCTTGGGTGGCGGCGCGGTGGATGTATCCTTCGGGGCCTGGGACGTGACGGCCGCGGGCTTGCCGAGCAGACCGCGGACATAGGCCAGTCCCTTCTGGCCCCACAGAATGCCGGCGCCGGCGAGGATCAGCACCAGCCCGAGAATGATCACCGCCTTGAACGGAAAACCGCCGCCGGTCGCCACGCGGCGCTCGCGGTCGGCGCGGCGCTGCTGCGAGCGGCGCTGCCGTGGCGGCGGCTCGTAGGCTTCCTCGACGCCCTCATCGTAGTCATAGGAGACCGGCGCCCCCACTCCGCGATCTTCCATGCTGGGCTCGAGCCGATCGAACTCCGGCGAGGGAGACGGCACGTTGGCGTAGGTCCGGCGGGCCGCGCGATTAGCCTGCGCCGTCGCGCGACCGAGGTCGTCAGCGTCGGCGACGACATCGCGGAACCCACGCACGCCGCCATGGCCTGCCGGTCCGGCGGACGCGGCATCCCCACGATCCGCATCGAAGTTGCGGCGCGGCGCCGCGCGCTCGCGCGACGGCGGCGTCTCGTAGGGCGCCGCCGCTTGATCCTGTGGCGGTTCGGGACGCGCTCCGCGCGCCGGCCGTTCATCAGACGGTCGATCTTCGGACGCGGCTCGCGCGGCATTGTCCAGGAACGACGGGCGGGGTGGCTGCTGCGGGGCCGCTGCACCGGGCTTGGCCCCCTCGCGCTCGGCTTGGCGCGCCGCGGCGGCTCGGCTTCCGGCGCGGAAGGCATCGCCGGAACGCGGCCGCCCCTTGGAATCGGTGCGCGCCAGTTCGCGGGCCCGTTGTGCTGCCTCGGACTCGACCTTGCGGATCGCCTCCTCCAGCGACAGCCGCTCGCGGGTGATTTCGGATTCGGTGAGCGGCGGCTGGACACCGCGCAACTGCGCGATCAACGCCGACCGGGCACGCTCGTAAAGCGCGCGCCGGCTTTCTCCAGGCGCGCTCGGATCGAGGCCCGAAATGGCACGGGCGATCAGCGGATAGTAATCAGCCATATCTCGTCAATGTTGCAGACCCTATTTGCAAGGACTTTGCAAATATTCCCGTAACATTCCATTAAGCCTCAAACGGATTTTGCACCAGAATGGTATCCTCGCGTTCCGGGCTCGTCGACAGCAGGGCGATCGGACAGCCGACCAGTTCCTCAACACGGCGGACATATTTCACGGCTTGCGCCGGGAGATCCGCCCACGAACGCGCATTCGCGGTCGGCTCCTTCCAGCCTTCGATGGTCTCGTAGATCGGCTCGATGCGGGCCTGAGCGCCCTCGCCGGCCGGCAGATGGTCGATCACCTGGCCGTCCAGCTTGTAGCCGACACAGACCTCGATGGTGTCGAAACCATCGAGGATATCCAGCTTCGTCAGCGCCAAGCCATGGATGCCGCAGGTCCGCACCGTCTGGCGCACCAGCATGGCGTCGAACCAGCCACACCGCCGCTTGCGCCCGGTGTTGACCCCGAATTCCTTGCCGCGGCGGCCGATCTCCTCGCCGATCTCGTTGGTCAGTTCGGTCGGGAACGGGCCCATTCCCACCCGCGTGGTGTAAGCCTTGCAAATTCCCAGCACATAGCCGAGCGAACTCGGGCCCATGCCGGTGCCGGTCGCGGCTTGCGCGGCCACGGTGTTGGACGAGGTCACATAGGGATAGGTGCCGTGGTCGACGTCGAGAAGCGCGCCCTGCGCGCCTTCGAACAGGATGCGCTTGCCCTCGCGGCGCTTCTGATCCAGCAAATTCCACACACTGTCAGCATAAGGCAGCACCCGCGGCGCAATTGCGGCGAGATCCCGCAGCAGTTCGGCGCTATCGACCTCGGCGATGCCGAGGCCGCGCCGCAAAGCGTTGTGATGGGCGAGCAGCCGCGCGATCTTGTGCGGCAGGGTTTGAAGATCGGCGAGGTCCATGAGCCGGATGGCGCGGCGCCCCACTTTGTCTTCATAAGCCGGGCCGATGCCACGCTGGGTGGTCCCGATCGCGGTCGCCTTGCTGGCGTTCTCACGCAGCGCGTCGAGCTCCCGATGCAGCGGCAGGATGAGCGTGACGTTCTCCGCCACGCGCAGATTATCGGGGGACACGGCGATCCCCTGCGCGGTGAGCTTGTCGACCTCGGCGAGAAACGCCTGGGGATCGAACACCACGCCATTGCCGATCACCGACAATTTTGACGAGCGAACCACGCCTGAAGGCAGCAGCGCCAGCTTGTAGGTATTTCCGTTGATGACCAGCGTATGACCGGCATTGTGCCCGCCCTGAAAGCGCACCACGATATCGGCCTGCTCCGAGAGCCAGTCGACAATCTTGCCTTTTCCTTCGTCGCCCCATTGGGCGCCGACGACGACGACGTTGGTCATATCGAGATAAATCCCCGTAGTGCTCGCTACCGGGCGATTGCTGGGCCCGGCTACCCGGAGTCGGGTCGTCCTTCCGGATAAAGGATGCTGCTATCCGACGCAAGTAAAACGGCACCCGATCCGCTCCGAACGATGGTGACAAACCATTGATATCCCCGAAAAATCCGTTCGGGCGGTGAGCTTTCGCGCGCCATGCGCCGATCACGGCTCCGCGATCAGGCGAAAGTCCGGATCGATCAGAACGATGTGAGGAACCACGCCTGGTCGGCGCAATGGAATTGATGAGCCGGCACCGACGGGGCATAATTTGCCAAGTTATGCGGACTGCACGAACAATTCTCCCCCTCAGCCGGATGATCGCCCGGTCGGCGCAGGCCATCCGGCCCGTCGCAACCGGCCGTCACATGAGCACGACATCATGACCAAGCCGGTGGTTGGCGTCATCGGCAACATGTACATCATTGAAAATCGCTTCGCGGTGCAGGCCGTGGGCGAACGGAACATGCGCGCCATTGCCGAGGTGACCGGCGCTCTGCCGCTGATGTTCGCCAGCATGCCCGACGTCACTGATCTCGCCGCGCTGCTGGATGTGGTGGACGGCATATTGCTGACCGGCGCCCGGGCCAACGTGCATCCGGCCCGTTTTCACACCGACCCCGATCCCCGCCACGAGCCGTATGATCCCAACCGCGATGACGTCGCCCTCACGCTGATCGACCTGTGCGTTCAGCGTGGCATCCCCTTGTTCGGCATTTGCCGGGGCTTGCAGGAAATGAATGTGGCGTTCGGCGGCTCGTTGCATCCGGAGATCCGCGAACTGCCGGGCCGCATCAATCACCGCATGCCGCGCCTTGCCAACGGCGAGATCCATCCGGATCCCGATGTTATCTTCGCCGACCGTCACGATGTCCACCTCACGCCCAACGGGACCTTCGCCAAACTCTACGGCCGCGACACCATTCGCGTGAATTCGCTGCACGGCCAGGGCATCCTCGAACCCGGAAAGCGCGTGGTGATCGAGGGCGTCGCCGACGACGGGACCATCGAAGCGATCCGGATCGCGGACGCGCCCGGCTTTGCCCTGGGCGTGCAATGGCACGCCGAATACGACCCGCAGCGCAATCCGATCAATCGCGCGCTGTTTCGGGCATTTGGCGACGCCGTTACAGCCCGTCAGCACCTACGCTGATTCTCCTCTGGGATATAACTGCGGCATCAGTTCCACCGCACCCGCAAGCGCGATATTGGTGCTGGTTATCAGGACGGATCGTTATGTCAAAAACCACCCGCGCGACGCAGGCGCTCAAACAGCTCGGCGTCAGCTTCACGCTGCACGAATACGATTACGATCCCAACGCCGGCAGCATCGGCTTGCAGGCGGCTGCCGCTATCGGGGCAGAGCCGCGCCGGGTGCTGAAGACGTTGATGGCCGAGCTTGACGGCAAACCGGTCTGCGTCGTGGTGCCGTCCGATCACGAGGTCAGCATGAAAAAGCTGGCGCAGGCGTTCGGCGGCAAGTCGGCCAAGATGATGAAGCCGGCTGACGCCGAACGGCTGACCGGTTATCACGTCGGCGGCATCAGCCCGTTCGGCCAGAAGAAGCGCGTTCCGACGGCCATCGAGGAAATCGCCTTGCGGGAGCCGACCGTTTTCATCAACGGCGGCCAGCGCGGGCTGCAGGTTCAGCTCGATCCGAACCACGCCTGCAAAGCGCTCGGCGCCATCGCCGCGCCCTTGATCGCGTAAGGCCCCGCGCGCACGCGAGATTGCGATCCAGTCGCGCTCATCGCCAACGACGCACCGTCTGGATCGCAGCAAGGCGATGCGCTAGCCTTCCCTCGTGGCGGCCCGAAGAAGTCCGCCGGATCAAGCCCGCCGCTTTCCACAGCCGGGAGGACAAATGCAACTGGCGCCGCTCGACGAGACGATCACGATCGCGGACCTGACGCGTGATCCCTATCCGATCTACCGACGGCTTCGCCGCGATGCGCCGGTGCTGCGGGTGAAATCGGTCGGCCGCACATTGCTGACCAAGGCAGCGCATACCAAACTGGTCAAGGACAACGCCGCGCTGTTCAGTTCCGACGATCCGAACACGCCGATGAAGCGCGCCTTCCTGGCGCATACCCTGATGCGCAAGGACCACGACGAACATCGCGCCGAGCGGATGGCGATGATGCCGGCCCTGATGCCGAAGACGATCGAGACCGATTGGGCGCCGCTCTACACAAAACTCGCGGGCAGTTATCTCGATCGCCTGCCGCGCGGCGAGATCGTCGATCTGTTTCCCACGCTCGCCGGTCCGCTTGCCGCGCGCATGCTGGCGCACGCGATGGGTGTGCCCGACGCCAGCGACGCCGACATGCAGCGCTGGTCGCAAACCCTGATCGACGGCGCCGGCAATTTCGGCTGGCATCCCGGCCCGTTCGAGGCGAGCGACCGCGCCAATATGGAAATGGACGTTTGCATCCGCGCCAACATCGCGCGCGTGCAAGCGGAGCCCGACTCCTCGGCCCTTTCCTTCATGTGCCGCGCCAGGAATCAGATTCCTGAAAGCCAGATGATTTCCAACGTGAAGATCGCGATCGGCGGCGGCATCAATGAACCGCGCGACGCGCTACTGACGATCATCTTCGGCCTGCTGACGAATCGCGATCAACTGGAAGAAGTGCGCGCGAAGAATTTGTGGCGCGCCGCCTTTGAGGAAGGCGTGCGCTGGGTCGCGCCGATCCAGGCCAGTTCACGGCTGGTGATGGAGGATACCGACATCGGCGGCTGCCATATTCCGAAAGGCGATACCGTCATGACGATCCAGGCCTCGGCCAACCGCGACGAGGATGTGTTCGAGGATGGCGAGAACTTTAACGCGCTGCGGACGGACAATCCGCATCAGGCGTTCGGCAACGGTCCGCACCATTGCGCCGGCGCGCACCTGTCGCGGCGCACGGTCGGCGATATCCTGCTGCCGATGCTGTTCGAGCGCTTCCCGAACATGACCCTGCCCGATCCGGACAGCGTGCGCTGGCACGGCTTCGGCTTCCGTGGGCCGCTCAATCTGCCGGTGTTGTTGCAATAGCAGCGGCGCGGCATGGTCTTGCCAGCATGCCATGATTGAAAAACGATCAGGAGCGACGATCATGAAGCAGTTACTTGACAAGCTCGTCGGGATCGTCACGGCCTTCGGCATCGCAGCGTTCGCATCCACCGCCGCGCAGGCGCAGACCATGACGCTGAGCAGTCCCGACATCAAGGATGGCGGCACCATCGCCAACCAGCAGGTATTCAAAGGTTTTGGCTGCACCGGCGACAACATCTCGCCCGCGCTGTCGTGGAGCGGCGCGCCTGCCAACACCAAGAGCTTCGCTATCAGCATCTATGATCCCGACGCCCCGACTGGCAGCGGCTGGTGGCACTGGGTGGTCTATAACATTCCGGCGAGCACCACGTCGTTGCCGAAAGATGCCGGCGATCCCAGCAAGGGCCTGATGCCCAAAGGCGCGGTGCAGAGCCGCACCGATTTCGGCACTGTCGGCTACGGCGGCCCCTGCCCGCCCCCGGGCGACAAGCCGCATCACTACCGGATCACGGTGTTCGCGCTCGACGTCGATCAGTTACCCAATGCCAAAGGCGACGCGGCCTCCGCCGCGCTGGTCGGCTTCGACATCAATTTCCATACGCTGGCGAAGGTGACGCTGACCGGGATGTATGGGCGGTAGATTTCGCTCGTCATGGCCGGATTTATTCCGGCATCAAGTCTTGCACCTCCGCCAGTACTGGAGATGTGAATGGCCAGGACATAGGCGAGCGAAGCGACGCCGTTCTTCGAACGGCTGTGCCCGGCCATGACAGAGGGTACTCGAAAAATCCGGCCCTGACCAAGCCAGAGCCGAATTTTTCATTCACGCGCGTACGGTTGTCACCGCGCGATGCTGTCCGCTATGCGTCAGGCCGCGCGAACCTTGATCAGGAATTCGCTCACGGCGGTGCGTAGCCTGCCCGCCTGACTATCAAGCTCCTGCGCATTGACCAGCACATCCGATGCCGCTGAGCCGGTGGCTTCCGCCGCCGAGCTGACACCGCCGATGTGGTGGCTGATCTCGTCCGAACCGGCAGCCGCTGACTGGATGTTGCGGGCGATCTCCCGTGTCGCAGCCCCCTGCTCCTCGACCGCACTCGAAATGCTGAGCGCGATCTCGTTCATCTGGGCAATGGTCCGGGTGATGTTGCTGATCGCGGCCACCGCCTCATGGGTGGTCGACTGCATGGTCGACACCTGCGCCGAGATTTCTTCGGTGGCCTTCGCGGTCTGGTTCGCCAGCGCCTTCACTTCCGAAGCGACCACCGCAAATCCGCGACCGGCCTGGCCGGCCCGCGCCGCCTCGATGGTGGCATTGAGCGCGAGCAGGTTGGTCTGCGCCGCGATGGTGTGGATCAACTGAACCACTTCACCGATCTTCTCCGCGCCATTCGACAGCACCTGAACCGTCGCATTGGTCCGCTCGGCATCCTCCACCGCCTTGTTGGCGATCTCGGTTGATTGCGACACCTGACGCGAAATCTCGGAGACCGAACTCGCGAGTTCTTCCGCCGCCGCGGCGACGGTGCCGGCATTCCCGGACGCCTTTTGCGACGCTTCGCTGACCGTCAAGGCGCGCGAACTGGCATCGCGGGCAAGACCCGTCATGCTTTCTGCGGTCGCCTGCATGCCGGCAGCCGAGGCGGTGACGGACTGAACGACGCCGTTGACGCTCCGTTCGAATTCGTCCGCGAGACTTTGCATGGCGATCCGACGCTCGTCGGCTGCGCGCTGCTGCGCCGCCGCCTCGGCCTGTTCCAGATCGCGGACGCGAACCGCATTTTCCTTGAACACCTGGACGGTGGTCGCCATCTTGCCGATCTCGTCGCGGCGACCGAGGCCAGGAATCTCCGCGTCCAGTTCGCCTTCGGCCAATGACTGCATCCGCGCACCGAGCTGGCCGAGCGGGCGGGTGATACTGCGGCCGATCAGCCAGGCGGCCAATCCCGCGCCGAGCGCGATGACGATCGTCGCCATGGCCAAGCCGAGAATGACCGGGCGGAGCTTGGCTTGGATGTCGTCTAGATAAGCACCCGTGCCGACAAACATATTCCATCCCGGAATCGCGACGGCGTAAGACATCTTGCGGATCAGTTCGTCGCTGCCCGGCTTGGTGTATTCGTAGCGGAGATTGACGCTGCCGTTGGCGGCAACACCGTCCCGCAATTCGCGCGCCAGCTTGCGGCCGCCGGTTTCCACATCGAGCTGATTGCTGCCGATCTTGGATGCGTCAGGCGTCGCCAGCGTGACACCGTCCATACTGTAGGCGAACACATAACCGTTGCCGTTGTCGTAGGTCATCGAGCGCAGCCGGTAGGCATACTCGGTGATCGCCTGATCCTTAGTGAGTTTGCCAGCCTGAACCTGCTTCTGGAATTCCAGGGCCATGTTGCGAGCCGTATCGACGATCGCATGAGTCTGCTCGATCCGAGCGGCGTACATTTCTCGCTGCATCATGGTCGCGGCATAAAACCCGGCGCCGATCAGCCCCAACAGGGGGATCGCCACGAGGGCGACGAGCTTCATGGCAATGGGAAGATTGTTCAGCAGCTTCACGTTCTGTGCTCCGGAGGCAGATTGCGCAATTCACGCAAGGCGGGGAATATCCGCAGCACAATAGATATTGACCGTTGATCCTTGGTTACCGGGGCGCCGGCGAGAGCGGCATTGCGCGCATATTCGTCTTCCGGAAATGAATGGCGGAGCGTCGCGCGATCAAACGGCCCGGCGGCCAGGACGACGCGGCCGAGGCGCGCCCCTGCATCGGTCCGATCCCCTTCCCCTTGCCGCCGTCACGCCCAATCGATATCCGGTCCGGCCTTCGATTTGGCCTCCATCCAGTCCTGCGCGCGGGCAAAGGCAAAACGGATCTGGCGGATCGCGCGGGCATCGTCCTGCGAGAACATCCGATGCACCGCCGCGCCGCGCACCGTGGCCAGCAGCGCGCCGCGCATGGTGTCGATTTCCAGTTCCGTCAGATGGTAATCCGCTAGCAAGGTGCGCCAGTAGTCGTTCCGTTTCTCGGTGATCTGCTTCATCAGCGTTTCGATCTTGATCCGGAATGCATCATTGCTCCGCGACCCCATCCAGATCTCGATCAAAGCGAAATAGTCCGCACCGCCATAGACCTGCCAGTAGCGATCGGCGATGGCATTGATCCGGTTGTCCAGCGAGTCCCTCGCGGAAATCTCCGCCTCGATTTCCCCCACCAGTTCCTGTGAGACGTAACGCACCACCTCGAGCAGTAAATCCTGAATGGTGCCGAAATGATGCTGGAGCGCGCCGCGCGTGACCTTGGCGCGCATGGCAATGCGCGCGGCCGTCGCGCCCGCGTAGCCCCGCTCGCTGACGGTGTCGATGGCCGCACGGATCAGCGCTGTCCGCGTTGCCTCGCTGCGGTCGGCCTGCCGGCGGCGCGGCTTTGCAGGGTGCGCGCGAGGCGCTGCCTCAGGCTGAGCGGCGTGCGACATCCGAAACGTCCTGTTCGGGTTGCTTGGCAGCAGCCGCGTCGATGAGTGCCACGATCTCGGCGGTGGTGCGGACATCGGCGAACCACAACAGCATATTGCCCAAGGTCGCGTTGTGCTCGGCATCGGTGCGGGCGGCAGTACCGTCCGCCACGAAATGGACCTTGTAGTTCAGCATCATGGCGTCCCGCGCGGTGCTTTCGCAGCAGACATTGGTAACGGTGCCGGTGATGATGACCGTATCGATGCCTCGATCCGACAGCCGTTCGTGCAGATCGGATGAGCCCTGAATCAAGGCGCTGAAGCGGGTCTTCAGCACGACGTCGTCGGCCGGAGCGACTTTCAGACCCTCATAAAGAGCGTGGCCCGGGTGGGCCGGGACTAGTGCGCGGGACAATGCCGCGCCCCAATCGCTATCACAAAACTCGACGAAACGCGGCCAGCGGGCCGTCGGAGAGGTCTCGTCGCGCGTATCCTTGATCCAGATCACGCGACCGCCCGCCGTTCGCAATGTCTCGGCGAGCCGATTGACGTTGTCGACGATTCCACGCGCCGAAGGCACCGCAGTGTCATCGGCGACATAGGCGCGCTGCAGATCGATGACCAGAAGCGCGGTTCGGGTCGGATCGATCTCATCGAAGACGTGCCGTTTGCCCCTGCGCATGATGGCACGATCAATGACATTCTGCGGAATATCGATGGTGTGAGCCATGCGGTCCTCTCAAGATCTTTCGGAGCGGTCATTCGATTCAACGACCGCTCCGGTTGCCGATCACTTGACCAGCGGACAACCACCTTCGTTGAGCGGGCGGAACGCTTCTTCGGCCGGAATGGTGGCGACCAGCTTGTAGAGGTCCCATTCCGATTTCGATTCTTCCGGTTTCTTGACCTGGAACAGATACATGTCCCGCATCACGCGGCCGTCGATCCGCAACTTGCCATTCTTGGTCATGAAGTCGTTGATCGGCAGTTCACGCATCTTCGCCATCACCGCATCGGCATCGCGCGTGCCCGCCGCCTGCACCGCCTTCAGATAATGAAGCGTGCCGCTATAGGCACCGGCCTGCGTCATGCTCGGCATCCGCTTCATCTTCGCGTAGAAGCGATTCGACCAGGCGCGGGTCTCGTCATTGAGATCCCAATAGAACGCCTCGGTCAGCATCAATCCCTGCGCATCCTTCAGTCCGAGGCTGTGGATGTCACTGATGAAAGCGATCAGCGCCACCAGTTGCGTGCCGTCCCGCTGCAAGCCGAACTCGATCGACTGCTTCACCGCATTGGTCATGTCGGTGCCGCCGTTGGCGAGGCCGACGATTTTTGCCTTGGAGGCCTGAGCCTGCAGCAGGAATGAGGAAAAATCCACCGTGCCGAGCGGATGACGAACCGAACCAAGCACCTTGCCGCCGTTCGCTTCCACGATCGCGGCGGTATCGCGCTCGAGCGTCTTGCCGAAAACATAATCGGCGGTGAGGAAGAACCAATCCTTGCCGCCCCGCTTGACGATGGTTTTTCCTGTGCCGCTCGACATCGCATAGGTGTCCCACGTCCAATGCGTCGAATAGGCGGTGCAGGATTTGCCGGTGATATCCGAGCTGCCGGCGCTGGTGATCTGAGCGATCTTCTTCTTTTCCTTGGCGAGTTGCATGATCGCGAGCGCCATCCCCGATGAGGGCACATCGGTGATGATGTCAACGCCCGAGTCGTACCATTGCCGCGCAATGTTGGTCGCAATGTCGGGCTTGTTCTGGCCGTCGGCGAACACAACCTCGATCGGCTTGCCAAGCACCTTGCCGCCAAAATCCTCGACAGCCATTTTGACCGCTTCGACAGCCCCTTGGCCGCCAATATCCGCATAGACCCCGGTCATATCGGGAAGCACGCCGATCTTGACGCCCCCCTCCTCCGCCAGGACCGGCTGAGTGGCGGCAATAGCGATGGCTGCAATCAGCACGTGCAGCGCGTACTTCATTCTCATAAACTCCCTCCCCGATTTCGTCCGGATGCTCGCCGGATCTTCTCAGATCATACATACATTCCGTAATGAATGTAAATGACGTCGGAAGTTCTCTTCAAGGTCGGAGGGATAGCCGTTCAGGACGCTCATGCGTTGGCGGCGCGCCAAACGAAAAATGCCCGGACCAGAGGGCCCGGGCATCGAAGCAACTGTCGGCTTCGGTCCGTTGTCCGATCTTCTTAGAAGGTCAACGCCTTGGCCTGCTTGACCTGCGGAAGCGCCTGCACCTTGGACAGGACATCAGCCGGCACGGCGCCGTCGACCTCCACCAGGGCGATTGCATCGCCGCCCTGGGTGTGGCGGCCGAGATTGAAGGTCGCGATGTTGACCTGGGCGTCGCCCAGGATCGATGCGAACTTGCCGATGAAGCCGGGCTTGTCCTCGTTGGTGACGTAGATCATCGACGGACCAAACTCGGCATCGACACGGATGCCCTTGATATCGATCAGGCGCGGCTTGCCATCGGCATATACCGTGCCGGACACCGAGCGCTCCTGCTTGTCGGTGGTAACGGTGACGGTGATGACGCTTTCGTAGTCGCTCTGCGCGGCACGCACCACCTCGTCCACGATCATCCCGCGCTCCTTCGCGACCACCGGCGCGGACACGACATTGACATCGCCCAGCATCGGCCGCAGCAGACCAGTGAGCGCTGCGGACGTCAGGGCCTTGATCTTCATCTCGGCCACCGCGCCCTCATAGGTGATGGTCACCTTCGCAATATCGCGCTCGGTGAGCTGACCTGCGAAGGAGCCAAGCTTCTCGGCCAGGTCGACGAACGGCTTCAGCTTCGGCGCTTCTTCCGCGGTGATCGACGGGAAGTTGATGGCATTGGTGATCGCGCCGGTGAGCAGATAGTCGGACATTTGCTCGGCGACCTGAAGTGCAACGTTCTCCTGTGCCTCGGTGGTGGAAGCGCCGAGATGCGGCGTGCAGATCACATTGGGCTGGCCGAACAGCACGTTCTTGGTGGCAGGCTCCTCGACAAACACGTCGAAGGCGGCACCGGCGACCTGCTTGGAATTCAGGGCATCCACCAGCGCCTGTTCGTCGACAAGGCCGCCACGGGCGCAATTGATGATGCGCACACCCTTCTTCATCTTGGCGATTGCGGCTGCATCGATGATGTTGCGGGTCTTGTCGGTGAGCGGCGTGTGCAGCGTGATGAAATCGGCGCGCTTAAAGAGGTCCTCCAGCTCCACTTTCTCGACGCCGAGATCCTTGGCGCGCTCCGGCGACAGGAACGGGTCGAACGCAACCACCTTCATCTTCAGGCCGAGCGCACGATCAGCAACGATGGACCCGATATTGCCGCATCCGATCACACCGAGCGTCTTGCCTGTGATTTCGACGCCCATGAAGCGGTTCTTCTCCCACTTGCCGGCCTGAGTCGAAGCGTCGGCCGCCGGGATTTCGCGCGCCAGCGCCAGCATCAGGGTGATGGCGTGCTCGGCGGTGGTGATGGAATTGCCGAAGGGCGTGTTCATCACGATGATGCCCTTCGCGGTCGCCGCGGGAATCTCGACGTTGTCAACACCGATGCCCGCACGTCCGATCACCTTCAGCTTCTTGGCATTAGCGAGAATCTTCGCAGTCGCCTTGGTCGCCGAACGGATGGCGAGGCCATCATAATTGCCGATGATCTCGGCGAGCTTGTCCTTGTCCTTGCCGAGCGCCGGCTGGAAATCGACCTCAATGCCGCGATCCTTGAAGATCTGCACGGCAGCGGGGCTCAGGGCATCGGAGATGAGAACTTTGGGCTTGGTCATGGGATGGATCCTTTCGGGATCGTCATCCTGAGGAGCGAGCGAAGCGAGCCTCGAAGGATGATGGGAAATTGGAATGGGGAATCCGACAATGTCGCCGTTTATCCTTCGAGGGCCGCTGACGCGGCCACCTCAGGATGACGGCCCTCTCCCACAAGGGGAGAGGGAAAAGACAACTACGCCGCCTTGGCGAGCGACGCTTTGGCCTCGGCAAAGGCCCAATCCAGCCACTGCGTGAGCACGGCAACGTCGCTGGCTTCGACGGTTGCGCCACACCAGATGCGCAGGCCCGGAGGAGCATCGCGATAGTGGCCAAAATCGAAGCCGGCGCCTTCCTTCTCGACCGCACTGACGATCGACTTGGCAAACGCCGCTTGCGCGTCGGCAGCCAGCGCGGTGACAGCGGGATCAACCACTTTGAGACAGACCGAGGTGTTGGACCGGATCGCCGGATCGGCAGCAAGGAAATCGATCCATGGCGTCTTCGCCACCCAGTCGGCCAGCACCTTGGTGTTGGCATCGGCACGGCCGATCAGCGCCTTCAACCCGCCAACCGATTTCGCCCAGTTCAGCGTGTCGAGATAATCTTCCACGCAGAGCATCGACGGGGTGTTGATGGTTTCGCCGACGAAGATGCCGTCGATCAGCTTGCCGCCTTTGGTCATGCGGAAGATTTTCGGCAACGGCCAAGCGGGCACATAGCTTTCGAGTCGCTGAACTGCGCGCGGCGAGAGGATCAGCATGCCGTGCGCACCCTCACCTCCCAGCGCTTTCTGCCAGGAGAAGGTCACGACGTCGAGCTTGTCCCAGTCGAGCGGCTGGGCGAATGCGGCCGAGGTGGCATCGCAAATCGTCAGGCCTTCACGGTCAGCTTTGATCCAGTCGGCATTCGGCACGCGCACACCGGAAGTGGTGCCGTTCCAGGTGAAGACGATATCGGATTTCGGATCGGCCTTCGTCAGGTCCGGAAGCTCGCCGTAACCCGCCTTCAGCGTGGTGACGTCCTTCAGCTTGAGTTGCTTGACGACGTCGGTCACCCACCCTTCGCCGAAGGATTCCCAGGCGATCATGGTGACGGGCCGGCTACCTAACAGCGACCACAGCGCCATTTCGACAGCGCCCGTATCCGATGCCGGCACGATGCCGATCTTGTAGTCGGCCGGCACTTCCAGCACTTCGCGGGTCAGGTCGATCGCGAGCTTGAGCTTGGTCTTGCCAATCTTCGCGCGATGCGAGCGGCCGAGGGCAGCGTCTTTGAGGGCTTCGGGGGTCCAGCCGGGGCGCTTGGCGCAGGGGCCGGAAGAGAAATGCGGCACAGCCGGCCGCGCAGCGGGCTTCGCTACAGTCATCGTCTATCCTTCCAGATAGTAAGCCTCCCGTTGGGGGGAGGTGTCCCGCCGCGGGAGATACGCCAAGCTGCCATACGGGTCAAGGGATACTCCCCTCCTCTCCAACGAAGTAATGAGAGCTATGCAACGCTGCCCCTTCCGCCCGCCCAAGGCCGGATAACGTACCATGCCGACCCACGTCATGCTGCTCGTCCTGCTTGGCGCGCTGCTGCACGCAAGCTGGAATGCCATGGTCAAATCCGGCGACGACAAGCTCAGCGAGACCGGACTGATCGCCGGCGGGGCGTCGCTGGTGTCATTATTGGCGCTGCCCTTTGTCCCCTTGCCTGCCACCGCGAGCTGGCCGTGGCTGGTCGCATCGATCGCAATCCATCAGCTCTATTACGCGTTGGTCGCGGCCGCCTATCGGGCCGGCGACATGGGACATACCTATCCCCTGATGCGCGGTACCGCGCCGCTGCTGGTCGCGCTGGTCAGCGCGCCGCTGCTCGGTGAAACGCTGTCGGCCCATGCATGGATCGGCGTGATGCTGATCTGCGGCGGCATCCTGCTGCTGGCGCTGCACCGGCACGCCGCGCCGCGCGCCACGCTGATGGCGCTGGCGAATGCCCTGGTCATCGCCCTCTATACGCTCGTGGACGGCACCGGCACGCGGCTCTCCGGTAATGCCGTCTCCTACGTGCTCTGGCTCACCTTGCTGGAAGCCTTTCCGCTGCTGATTTGGCTCTGGCTGCGCGACGGCAAACGATTCCAGCGCCAACTGCGCCAGCGCGGCGCGATCGCGCTGATCGGCGGCACTTGCGCGATCGGGTCCTACGGCTTCGCGCTGTGGGCGATGACGCAAGCGCCGGTCGCCACCGTCGCCGCGCTGCGCGAGACGTCGGTGCTGTTCGCGGTAGCGATCTCGATGCTGGTGCTGCGCGAAGCCGGGGGCTCCCGGCGCATCGCCGCCGGCTTGCTTGTCGTGGCCGGCGCGATCACATTACGGCTGGCATGACCCAGGTCGCTGCCGCGACAGATGTCATTCAAGCGTTCAGCTTGAGGACCAGTTCGCTCTCGGCGATCCAGCGTCGCACCGCGCCGTAACCGTCGAGATCAAAACCGCCTTCGTGTGCGACGCGCGTATAGGCCAGTAACGCGACATCCGCCAGCGTCATGCTATCCCCGACCAGGAACCGGCTCGCCTTCAACTGCTGCTCCATCTGCGCCAGAGCGGCATGACCGCGCCTGACCTTGTCCGGATCGAGCGCGGATACCGGCTTTCCAAGATATACCATCAGGAAGCGACAAACCGCGATATAGGGTTCGTGGCTATATTGTTCCCAGAACAGCCATTCATCCATTTTCGCGGCAAGATAATCGTTCGCCGGAATGAGATCGCTGCCGCGCGCCAGATAACGGATGATGGCATTGGATTGCGCCAGCGCGCGGCCGTCATCGAATACGACGACGGGCACCTGCCCTGAGGCATTCAGCTTGAGAAACGCCGGCGTGCGGGTTTCGCCCCGCATCGTATCGACGGCAACCCATTCGTAGGGAATGCGAAGCCGATCACAGAGCCACTTCACTTTCAGGCAATTGCCGGAATTAAGATCGCCGTAGATTTTCATGCGCTGTTGTCACCACAAAGGCGGATACCAGAGCAACAACGCGTCGCGATCCTGTCAACGACGCGGGAACCGCTCCGCGCCATGCCGAAAGCGGCTCAGAACTTGTACCCGACGCCGGCCCTGACCGTATTGATCGAAACGTCAACCGGCGAGGTGAAGCGCAGATATTCCCATTCCGCGCGCAGGAAGAGGTTCTGCACAAGCATCACGTCGATACCGAGGCCCGCCGAATAGCCAAACAGAAAATGCGACTTCTGATCGTTCGTCACGCCGCGGAAGCTTGGCCCGATGTTGGGCAGCGGCGGAACCTGCGTGCCGGTGTATTGGTAATACAGACTGATTCCGGCCGATCGCTGAATATCGGCCTGCCCCATCGCGACACCGCCGAACATGTAAGGAAGGAAGGACCCCATCGCGTAACCGGCGCGCAGCCTTGCGGACCCATAATCCTTGATCTGCATCGCAGCGGATTGCGTGAGGGTGGCCGTGGTGAAGTAGTCCTGGGGATAGAAGAAACTGCGCCCTTGCGACCCGGACGAACTGCCATCGAAACGGCCGTGAACATAATTCAGCTCGACGCCAAGAATAGCGTCTTCCCACTGCATGTTGTAGCCGACGAAGCCGCCGAAGCCGCTATTGCTTTGCGATGATTTGCCCAGCAACGGCCACTGCGAAATCTTGTACTCGTTCTCGACATCAACGTTGTTGAGCAGGCCTTTCGACAAACTCTGGTTGGAATTGACGAAGTTCATATCGGCGGTGCCGTAGCTGGCCTGGCCGCCGACATAGAAGCCTTCCCAGTTGATCGCACGTGGCGCCAGACCGTCCGAAAATCCGCCGCGAAGAATCGGAAGATCAGCAGCCTGCGCGCCTTGCACCGCCCCAAGCATCATTCCCGCCACCAGCAACTTACGCATCGCAATTCCCCCGAGGGCAAACTCAAACCGATCGCTCGCGGAGCTGCGCGAGATCGACTTTGGACCTGATGCGATCATCGCCTGTTAACCTTAACCAATCGTTGTCACGCCGCTGTTTCGGCGAACTTTGCTGCGGTTCGCTCGAATTTCCTGACGTCAAAAAACAAGAACGGCGCGGAATGACCCGCGCCGTTCGGAAGGTGAATTCGATCGAATAGGTACGCGATCAGCCCTTGGTGACGAGCGGCGGCGGTGGCGGCGGCGGGACATCGCAGCAGGTCCAGCGGAGACCAACCTTGATGTCATGCGACGTCAGATCGCGGAACTGGAATGGACGGCCGTTGCTGACGGTGGCATCGAACGAGGCGCCGGAGCCGGTCACGCCGGTGCCGAGATTGAGATAGCGATACGCCAATTCCACCGTCAGGTTCTGATTGACCCGGTAAGCGAGACCGGCATGCAGCGCCCACGCGAAATCCAGCTTGCTGGCCGTCTGTGCCTGATAGAGACCGGAGGTGGTGCCGCCGCCGAGATTGATCGTGGTGACGTCCGAGAAGCCGCTGAAGGTGTTGTAAGCGCCACCGACGCCAACACCGACGAAGGGCGTGATGCACCACCAGGTGCCGAGATCGGCATAGGCGTTGATCATGCCAACCCAACTCGTATAGCCGGCGCGATAGCTATCGCCGATATTGTAGGGTCCGGTCCCGCCGACATACACCGAAGCGAAGTCGGTGCCGCTGAACTGGGTGCGGGAGCGATATTCGCCGGTCACGTCCATGCGGAACCAGTTGTTGAACTGATAACCGACACCGAGTCCGTATGTCATGCCGCCGGTGAATTCGTGGCCGATCTGATTGACGGCCACCGTGCTGGCGTCGTTGTAGGCCGGAGCGAACAGCTTGCCCCTCGTGTTGGTCACGCCGATATCGCCGCGCAGGTACCATCCGCCGAAATCCTCCACCGGCGGCGGCGCGTAGTACTGCGGCGGCGGGGCGACGGGGATGTCCGCGGCCAGAGCCACACTGGACATCAGGGACGCCGCACCGGCGGCGGCCAAAATCATAACGCTACGCATTGGCTTCGTCCTCTTGTGGGTGAGGCACACGAGCTCTCACATCCCGAAATTCACGAAGGGACGATGCCACCAAATACTTAAGCGTCGCTTAACCCTAATTTTTAAGGTTGATATTTGGTGCACGCACGCAACAACGGCTCCCACACGGAACCGACGCCACACATCTTAACGATGGGTTGATAACAACACGCGGCGGCCTGCCCTGCCGCCGCTGGATTATGCCGTCAGCTTCGGCATCTTCGGCAGGAACATCGCGAGCAGCCCGATCGCCGGCAGGAACGCGCACACCGCATAGACGAAGTCGATGCCCTTCGCATCCGCCACCACACCGAGCATCGCCGCGCCTAATCCGCCTGCGCCGAAGGCGAAGCCGAAGAACAGGCCGGAGATCATGCCGAAACGATGCGGCACCAATTCCTGCGCATAGACGATGATCGCAGGCATCGCGGAAGAGATGATCAAGCCGATGATGACGCTCAGAATGACCGTCCATTCGAGATTCACGTATGGCAGCAGTAACGTGAACGGCAGCGCGCCGAGGATCGAAAACCAGATCACGTAACGCCGGCCGAAGCGATCGCCCAGCGGACCGCCGAAATAGACACCGGCGGCCACCGCGCCAAGGAACACGAACAGCAGCAGTTGCGAGGTCTGTGTCGTCACCCCGAACTTATGCATCAGATAGAACGTGTAGTAGCTGGTGAGGCTCGACAGATAGATGTACTTCGAGAACACCAGCATGATCAGGATGCCGATCGCCAACGCAACGCGCGAACCCGACGGCGCACCGGCCAGCCGCTTCGGCGCCGCGTGGCCACGCGCCATGATGCGCGGCTTGTACCAACTGCCGATGCGCCACAGGACGACGACGGCGACGAAGGCGATCGTCGAGAACCAGGCGATGCTCGGCTGCCCGAACGGCACCACGATCAGCGCCGCCAGCACCGGCCCGATCGCCGAGCCGAGATTGCCGCCGACCTGAAAGACGGACTGCGCAAAACCATAACGGCCGCCGGAGGCCATGCGCGCGATACGGGAGGATTCCGGATGGAAGATCGCGGAGCCAAGTCCGATCATGGCGGCGGAGAGCACCAGCATCGCGAAATTATGCGCGCCGCTCAGCATCAGCAGTCCCACAAACGTGAAGCCCATGCCCATCGCCAGCGAGAACGGCTGCGCCTTGCGATCGGTGATCATGCCGACGACGGGCTGCAGCAGCGATGCCGTGACCTGAAACGCCAGCGTGATCAGTCCGATCTGCGCGAATGTCAGTGCATAGTTTTCCTTCAGGATGGGATAGACCGACGGAATCAGCGATTGCATCGTGTCATTGAGGAAATGCGAGAAACTGATACCTGCCAGCACGACGTAAGCGGGGCCGCCACTCTTCGCCTGCGATGCGAGAGCGACATCAGCAGCGGGCACGACCGGGGTTTCGTTCGAGACGACGACCGGCTTGTTCACAGCGCATTCCACTCCGTTCGGAGAAAGCGGCAATCAATAAGTCAGCCGCGCACGGCAGACCACCTACAATTCACGATAGCTGCGATGCAGGGCGATCCCGTTTCACGCGCTCCGCTTACGGACGCGTCAGCATCAGCCGTTGCACCGCAGCGACAGCCGATCTGATGGCGATCGAGAGACTAGCTGAACCGTCTGTCAGGCCGCAGCGCCAGCCGCCGCCGCGCCCAGAGCGGAGACGATGTCGTCGACCACTTCTTCCACCAGAATGCGGTCGTCGCCCTCGCCCATCACGCGGATCACCGGTTCGGTACCCGAGGAGCGGACCAGCAACCGGCCATGACCGTTCAGGCGCTTTTCGGCGGTCGAAATCGCCGTCTTCACATCGATCGCCTCGAGCGGCTTGCCGGAGCGATAGCGCACATTCTTGAGAATCTGCGGCAACGGATCGAAGCGATGGCATACCTCGGACACCGGACGCTGATGCTTCTGAATCACCGCCAGCACCTGTAGCGCCGCGACAAAGCCGTCGCCGGTCGTCGCATAGTCCGAGAGGATGATGTGTCCCGACGGCTCGCCGCCAAGGTTGTAACCACCGGCCAGCATTTGTTCGAGAACGTAACGGTCGCCCACCGCGGTGCGGATCAGATCGAGACCAATACCTTTGAGAAAACGCTCGAGGCCGAGATTGGACATCACGGTGGAGACGAGACCTGGCTGCGCCAGCCGGCCGTCTTCCTTCCAACTTTCGGCGATCACCGCCAAAAGCTGATCGCCGTCGACGACATGGCCGCGTTCATCGACCACGATCACGCGGTCGGCATCGCCATCGAGCGCGATCCCGATATCGGCGCGCATCTCACGGACCTTGCTGCTCAGCGCCTCCGGCGAGGTAGAGCCGCATTCCTTATTGATGTTGAAGCCATCCGGATCGACGCCAATCGAAATGACGTCTGCCCCGAGTTCCCACAGGGCTTCGGGCACGACGCGGTAAGCCGCGCCGTTGGCGCAGTCGACCACCACGCGCAAGCCGTCGAGGCTGAGTTCGCGGGGCAGCGTGCGCTTGGCAAATTCGATATAGCGGTCATGGACGCCGTCGATGCGCTTGGCGCGGCCGAGGCTCCGGCTCGCCGCCAGCCTCTTGTCGAGGTTCTCGTCGAGCAATTCCTCGATCTGCTTTTCGACCTCGTCGGACAATTTGAACCCGGCCGGGCCGAACAGCTTGATGCCGTTGTCCTCGTAAAGGTTATGCGAGGCCGAGATCATCACCCCCAGATCGGCACGCATGGATTTGGTCAACATCGCCACCGCCGGCGTCGGCAGCGGACCGACCAGCAATACGTCCATCCCCACCGAGGTGAAGCCGGCCACGAGCGCGTTCTCGATCATGTAGCCGGAGAGCCGGGTATCCTTGCCGATCACGACGCGGTGGCGGTAGTCACCCCGTTGAAACGCCAGACCCGCCGCCTGCCCCACCTTCATCGCAAGTTCAGGCGTGATGAGTCCGTTGGCGCGACCCCGGATGCCATCGGTCCCAAAATATTTTCGGCTCATAAAGGTATCCCCCAGCAAAACGATCCGGCGTCGGCAGGGAGCTACGGCGCCAGAACATTCATCGCGGTCCAAGGCCGCGAGCATAACTGCGCCGGTTTATAATCCTTTTATCGTCTAAGCGACTTCAAAATATATGATGAATCGTTACGAGGCCCGGTTCCCGGCCCCGCAATAACGATCTGATCGCGTTGAAGAAATATCCTCTTTGCGGGAGCTTTAGCCTTTGCGCTTGATGTCCTTGTCGGATTTGGACGGCGCGGGCTGGGTCAGATTAACCGGGTCCGACGCCGGGAATGATTCTTCGAGACCCTTGTTCAAGGCGTCATCCAGCTTCTGCTTTCGGTTCTGGGCCTGCCCGGAGGTTTCGTCCGAACGGCGCTCGCGAGTGCCGGTCTCTGGCATGTCATTCTCCCGTTTGTCTGGGAGGTCAACGTCCTGCGGCGCGGGCGGTTCCCGAGTCGACAACGCCCGGCCGGATATCAGTCCTTGCGCTGCGCGTCCGGCACCGACGGAGCCGGTTGCACGACACTGACAGGATCGGAGCCCGGAAATGTCTCCTTCAGGCCTTGCTCCAGGGCCTCGTCGAGACGACGCTTCTCAGCATCCTTGGACTTTTCCGTCTTTGTGCCCGATCCATGGCCTCGCGGATGTTCGATCATCATCGTTCTCCAAGCCAATCCCGCGCACGACAAAGACAATTTTGCCAGGCGCACGGACATGCTAGAGCACCTTCAAGGCTGAAAAAAGCAAGGGGCCAAGATGTCCATCAAGCATGTTACCTGCATCGAGGATCTGCGCCAGATCCACAAGCGCCGCGTGCCGAAGGCGTTCTTCGATTACTGCGACCGCGGCTCCTATACCGAGGACACGCTGCGCGCCAACCGCGCCGACCTCGAAGCCATCAAATTCCGCCAGCGTATTCTCGTCGACGTATCCAAGCGCGACACCTCGACCACCATTCTCGGCGAGCCAGCGTCGCTGCCGTTGATCCTCGCGCCGGTTGGCCTGACCGGCATGCAGCACGGCGACGGCGAAATTCATGCCTGCCGCGCCGCACAAGCGGCCGGCATCCCCTATACGCTGTCGACGATGTCGATCTGCTCCATCGAGGATGTCGCGGCCAACGTCGACAAGCCGTTCTGGTTCCAGCTCTACGTCATGAAGGACCGCGGCTTCATCAAGGCCCTGATCGAGCGCGCCATCGCCGCCAAATGCAGCGCGCTGGTGCTCACCGTCGATCTCCAGGTGATCGGCCAGCGTCATCAGGACATCAAGAATGGCATGACGGTGCCGCCGGAGTGGAGCCTGTCGAAGCTGTTCGACTTCGCCACCAAGCCGCAATGGGTCGCCGGTGTGCTGCGCGGCAAGCGCCGCACCTTCGGCAATCTCGCCGGGCACATCAAGGGCATGGAAAATGTCACCCAGCTCGGCCAATGGACCAATTCGCAGTTCGACACCTCCTTGAACTGGAAGGACCTCGACTGGATTCGCTCGATCTGGCCCGGCAAGCTGATCATCAAGGGCATCCTCGACATTGAAGACGCCCGCGAGGCGGTGAAGACCGGCGCGCAGGCGCTGGTCGTGTCCAACCATGGCGGACGCCAGCTCGACGGCGCGCAGTCCTCCATTGAAGTGCTGCCGGAAATCGCCGCCGCCGTCGGCGACCAGATCGAGATCATGTTCGACGGGGGCATCCGCTCGGGGCAGGACGTGATGCGGGCCCTGGCCCTCGGTGCCAAATCCTGCATGATCGGCCGCGCCTATGTCTATGGACTCGGCGCCTATGGCGAGGCCGGCGTCGCCAAGGCCATCGATATCATCCGTAACGAAATGCTGGTGACGATGGGACTGTGCGGCGTGAATACCGTCGCCGAGATCGACGAACGCATTCTCGCTGGCTGAGTTATCGCGCCTCGAGAGGCAGCTACCACTCGCGATACGACTTCGGACCGTCGGAATCTCGCTTCGCAGGCGCGAGAAGCGAACCGGTTCCGCACACGGGAATGTGTGCGACGATTCGCGCAACGGATTCCGGTTACGTTCGTCTTCCCTCGTCAGATTTAGCTCGTGAGGAGACGACGATGCGACGTCATTCGGTTTTTGGCGCGTTGTGCGCAGCGGCAGCGCTGACTCTGGCGCTCCCGACTACCGCTTCCGCCCAGCGGGGCTTCCACGGTGGCGGCTTCCATGGCGGCGGCTTCCATGGCGGCGGTTTCCATGGCGGCTGGCACGGCGGCGGCTGGCGTGGGGGAGGCTGGCGCGGCGGAGGCTGGGGTTGGGGCGGCGCCGCGCTCGGGGCCGGCATAGGCCTCGGACTAGCGGCCGCTGCAACCTATCCTTACAGGTATAGCTATCCGTATTACGGCTACGCCAGCTATCCATACGGCTATGGCTACGCCAGCTACCCGTATGCTTCGTTCGCCTATGGCGGCGATTGCTATCTCACCACCCGCCGCACATGGACGCCGTATGGCTGGCGCATCCGGCGCATCGAGGTCTGCGACTAAGAGAAACTTTCATCGCGGGTTGGCCAGATCAGCTTCGACCAGCCGGCGCAGTTCGGGCGTGACCTCCGGTCTGCGCCCGAACCAGAGTTCGAACCCGCGCACGGCCTGATGGAGCAGCATGCCGAGCCCGTCTGCCGTGCGCATACGGCGCGCTCTCGCCGCGGAGAGCAGCGGCGTATCCAGCGGGACATAGACGAGATCGGCGACAGTTGCCTGCGTCGGCAATGCGGTCACGTCGATCTCCAATGCCGGTTGACCTTTCATGCCCAGCGAGGTGGTGTTCACGAGCAGCTGCACCTCGGGCAGTACTGCGGGGAGTTCATCCCAAGATAGCGGACGGACTGAGGCGCCGAACTGGTCGGCCATGACCTTTGCGCGGGCGATGGTCCGGTTGACGAGATGCACCCGCTTGACGCCGCGCTCGAGCAAACCGAACACCACGGCGCGGGAAGAGCCTCCGGCACCCAACACCAATGCCTCGTCGAGATTGTCCCAGCCCGGCGCACATGCGTCCAGGTTGTTGATGAAGCCTTCGATATCGGTGTTGGTCGAGCGCAAGACATCGCCGTCGTACCATAACGTATTGGCAGCTCCGACTGCGCGCGCCCGATCATCGGGCTCGGTCAACGTCAATGCCCGCTCCTTGTGCGGGATCGTGACGTTGGCACCGGTGAAACCGTGATGTGACAGATGCAGGACAAACTCTGCAAATTCCTCCGGCGGCACTGCCTCAATGCTGTACCCCCCTGCGATGCCAAACTGACGCAGCCAATAGTGATGGATGATGGGCGAGCGCGAATGCGCCGCAGGCCATCCGATCAGGCACGCAGCAGGGGGATTGGGGGCGGGCATCGCTTTCCTCCACAGTGACATCGCCGTTCCCTTCACGTGAAGGGCGGTGCTTGTCAATGTGGTGCGCCATCGGACCGGCGGATAGAGCCCCTGTCAGGTCACCAGGCGCTTCATCGGCACCACAACTGATGGCTCGCGGAGGAGTCGGATATCCTCCAGTGCCCGGGGGATGCTCTCGCGGTATTTCGCCAATGGCGGCCGCACAGCGTGTGTCAGCAAAGTCCGCCGGACACTCCGCGACGCACCGGTGATGAACAATCGGACGCCGCGGCGCCGCGCCTTCAGCGCAAGACGATGAAGGGCGTTGGCTGCAGTCGAGTCGAGGAGCGGTACGGCGCTCACATCGACCACGAGCGCTTTCTGACGATCGGCAATATTGTCCAGCGCTGCACCAACCATCGTGGCTGCGCCGAAGAAGAACGCGCCGGTGATGCGATAGACCACCACCTCGGGATCGGTCGCAAGAGCGGGGTCGTAAGGAGTGCGCTCGGCTCCCGCCGCATCGGCCGTGTCAGAGGGCACCAGTGGGGCTTCGGCCTCGATTCCGGTCGCCTGGGCCATCCGATTGATGAACAGCACCGCCCCGAGTGCGAAGCCCACAAGAATGCCCTCGGTGAGATCGCGAAACACGGTGAGCAGAAACGTCGCCATCAGCACTATGGCGTCGCCCCATGACGAGCGCAGCAGCCTCCAGAATTCCTGCTTCTCGGCCATTCCCCACGCGACGATGACCAAGACTGCCGCGAGGGCCGACAGCGGAATGTAGCTCGCCAGCGGCGCGGCAATTAGCATGAACACCAGCAGAAAAGCCGAGTGCATCATGCCGGCGACCGGGCCGCGCGCACCGGCACGAATGTTGGTGGCAGTGCGCGCGATCAGGCCAGTGACGCAAATGCCGCCAAACAACGGCGATGCAATGTTGGCAACGCCCTGCGCCATCAATTCGCAATTCGAGCGATGGCGCCGGCCAGTCATGCCGTCAGCCACAACCGCCGAAAGCAGCGATTCAATTGCCGCCAGCAGGGCAAAGGCGATCGCGTCCGGCAGCACGGCCTGCATCTTTGCAAAGGAAAAGGCCGGCAGCGACGGCGATGGCAGCGTCTGCGGAATGCCGCCAAAGCGCGAGCCGATGGTCTCCACCGGCAGGGCCAGCGCCCATGCCGCAAGCGTCGCGAGCACGACGCCGATCAGGATGCTGGGCCATGTCGGCCACAGCCTGCGGATAACGACCATCGCCACCATGGCGAGAATCGCCAGCGCGATGGCCCAGACGTTGACGGTGCCGGCGGCATGCCACAGCGCCGTCAACTTGGGCAGCAGTTCGCTTGGCTCATGACCCGGCAATGTCAGCCCGAGCAAATCGCGCAACTGACTGGCGAAGATGATGACGGCGATGCCGGCGGTGAAGCCGACCGTGACCGGATATGGAATGAATTTGACGTAAGTGCCGATCCGCAGCAAACCGGCTGCCATCAGAAAAACGCCGGCCATCATGGTGGCGAGCATCACGCCGTCGACGCCATGGCGCTCCACCGTCAACGCCACCAGAACGATGAACGCGCCCGCCGGCCCACCGACCTGAAAGCGGCTGCCGCCGAGCAGCGAGACGACGAAGCCGCCGATGATGGCGGTGTAGAGCCCGCGATCCGGCGTCACCCCCGACGCGATTGCGATTGCCATCGACAGCGGCAGCGCGACAATGGCGACCGTCAGGCCAGCGACGATGTCGGCTCGCAAATCCGTGAGGCCATAGCCTTCGCGCAGAACCGTGATCAGTTTCGGTGTGAATAATTCCGCGAAGCTGGCGCCACGCGGCGACGCCCCATTACCCGTCCTGACCATCCGATGTTCCCGCCTCGCCTCGCGCCAAGCGCTGCGGGCAGTCGGCCGATCGATGGTCAGACGCGCGGCGGCGGTCCGGGTTGCTTCAGCCGCACCCCGCGCCCGCCGTCATCGCTCCGCGCATGTTCACCGATGAGGTCCACGCCCGCGCGATTCAATGCGTCAACCACCTTTGTCAGCGACTCGACGACGCCCCGCACATTGCCTTCGCTAGCCTCCATCCGCTGGATCGTCGGCAGCGAAACGCCTGCGAGTTCTGCCAAAGTCTTCTGATCTATGCCGAGCAGCGCCCGCGCCGCTCGCATCTGGAATGAGGTGATCAACGCCAGAATTCCATGCTGGAGAGTTATAATTGATATATCATACAATGACAATGATGTAAAATACATCATCAAGGATTTGCGCGGCAACATTCCTGCGGAGCTCCAGGACATTCGTTTTTACGCCGAACAGGGGAAAATCGCACCAGCGGTTGGCCGAAACAGGGCTCCCGCTCCGAAACAGGTGAACCGGCCCAGCAGACTGCACCGGTTCCACAGATCAAAGGGCAAGTAGCGGGCGCGGCGGCGTCTGGCGGCGGCCATGTCTTGCCGGCTAAGTTCGCTTCAACAAGATCAAGCCTTGACCACCACGACTTCCAGATAGGCGCCAGGCACCACCACGGTCCCGTCGTGGACAACATTGTGCCGTTCGATCAAGGCCGCGAGGTCGGTCAGGAACAATCGGCTCTTCTCTTCGCCAAGCGCCGCGACCGCCTTGTGAATCGGACCGTAATAGGTCCTGAATACATCGATGAAATGCGCCGCCGACCGGTAGCGGAATATGAAGTCGCGTTTTTCCGCCCGGATCGTGGCTGCGCCGGCGCCGAACAATTCGGACAGCCGCTCCCGCGTCCCCCACAGCGCGGGCGATTTCATTCCCGCCGGCGACGGCAGATATTTTCCGAGTGTCTTGAAGATCTGGCCGATGAAGCCATCCGGTGTCCAGTTCGCCAGTCCGATCTTCCCGCCGGACCTGCACACCCGCAGCATTTCCGCCGCGGCGCGCTCCTGATTTGGCGTGAACATCACGCCGAAACTCGACGCCACAACGTCGAAGCTTGCGTCCGCGAACGGCAAGGCCTCGGCGTCGGCTTCTTGAAAATCGATGGTCCAGCCTTCGGCGGCGGCGCGAGTCCTGCCGCGGTCCAGCCAGAGCGGCACATAATCGGTCGAGGTGACCTCGCACCAGCGCCGCGCCGCGGCGAGCGTCACGTTGCCATTGCCGGCAGCGACATCGAGCACGCGCTGGCCGGCACGCACGTCCAGCACCTCGCACAAATTCTCTCCGACGATCTGAAGGGTCGCGCCGATAATCGCATAGTCGGCGGACGACCATGTTTCGCGCTGACGCAGCTTGATCGCCGTCAGATCGGGAGTGATCGGGATCGTGGTTTCAAGAACGGACATGACGCTTCTCCTCGCTGGGGGTGAACGGCCGAGCGGATCTCGGGGCTGAGCGGGAATTCAGAGCCCGCCGCGCCGCACACCGCTATGCAGCTTGCGCAAGTTGATGCAGAATGCGCATCGAAGTCCGGCGGCGCATGTCGAGGCTCATCCGCCGCTCCACACCTCGGGGCTGAAACGGAAGTGTTCTTATGACCGAGGACAGCAATTCCGGAGGTCGCCGCTCGCCGCTGCCGGCCAGCATCGTGCAGGCGCTCGACTGGCTAAGCACACGACTTGACACCCCCATCCAGCTCGACGAATTGGCTGCTGTCGCAGGCGTGCGACCGCGCACGCTGCAACTCCATTTCAGAGAGTACCTTGGAACGACGCCGCTCGGATGGGTGCGGCGGACGCGGCTGG